>Ga0080013_1000618_pt1 | contig 49901 bp, 65 predicted proteins | sample ETNvirenome_6_85_FD_69236 | JGI IMG/M metagenome (GOLD analysis project Ga0080013, IMG submission 69236) | Marine viral communities from the Pacific Ocean - ETNP_6_85 (SPADES assembly) (version 2) | ecosystem: Environmental > Aquatic > Marine > Oceanic | place: Pacific Ocean | collected 2013-06-19
TACCAGTACCGTCAGGCGTTGTTATCTCTGTAACTTTTAAAATTGATGCCATGATTTCTCCTTTATATTATTGTCCATGTTGAACCATTACTAACCACTACTGTATAAGTGTTCGCAACAGAAACTGGTCCAACTGTACTGCCATTCTCGTCACCTGCAAAGGTAATGTTTTCCGATATTGTTTTAGCATTTGTTCGTATAACTGAGTTAGTTCCCAGACTAGGACCACCGCCAGTAATAGTTTGCCAAGAGCAAGAATTATCACCATCTGTTCTTAAATATTTAGAAACGGATTCCCCTGTAGATAAAACTGCCGTACCTTCAACAATAGCATCTGATGAATCAATTAGAGTAATATCTTTATCAGGCATGGTAACTGTTCTTGTCGTACCTGTTGATATACCAGAAGCCTGAAATGCTATCTGTTTTGTTCTATCAAGATTATCCTGTATCCTGAATACATTATCAGCTGGAGTGTCACCGCCATAAAAGATCTCTATATCATCTAGCGTATTCGTACCTGAACCACGTCCTGTTTCCAGGACTAATCTAAATGCCTGTGTAGTCGAATAATCAGCAGTATCAACCCAGAAAAGGTATGAACCATCTGTACCTGTTGTAATAACAGAACCTGTTATAGCTGCACCAGTTTTCGATTCATATACAGTTGCCAGTGTTGATGTACCTGATAATTTAACTGTAACCTTACCAGCCACAACTACATTACCATGCTGGTCATTTAATGTACTCTGGAATATATGTCTTGACATTTAAAATATACCTCCAAATAAACAGGAAACCAGACCTATTATAATCGTTATCAATATTCCTATTATATATCTCGACCTTCCCATTTTAAACTTTTTATTCTTTTCTACTATTTCATCTGTTACTTCTATCGTATTAATTCTACCTTCATGATTATCACGACTATTATACAACTTACCTATATCTTCTTCATGACGTTTTAATTCACTAGTATGACTCTTAACATTTGCCTTAACTATACCAACCTCTGTTCTTGTTTTATTCACATCCTCATGAACCTTGTCCAGTTTACTTAATATACGTTCTACCTCCTCCATTCCTATGGCCTCCTTAGTCCTCTAAATCTGATTCAAAATCTATCTCTTCCTCTCCATCATAGTCAGTCACTTCTGCGTTATATTTATACAGTCTGAACTTATCCGGATCAGTTGCTATTGCTTCGTTTATTGCCCTTTCCAGGAACCTTAACATAGGATAACCAGTTGGCATCTTTTCATACTTGCCCTTTATCTCTATATAACCCTTAAACTCTATTTGCCAGTCATATAGCTCTCTTTCTTCGTCAATATCCCTTTTCTCTTCCTCTTCCATCATAACTCTTACCATTGAAGTAAAACCTGTTACCTATAATATCAATGGGATATAAATTAAAATCTCCATTAGTAGCTGAATACAGGACAGCAAACTCATGATTCCAGGAACCCTCAAGATCCTTCAGGTAACTTGCTTTCTTATTACATAAACAACCTAAACCATACGCCTTATGTGTACGCTGCATTACCTGATCATTAGTATGAACCTGACCAACATGAGTATGACCATATACAACACTACAACCTATCTTCCTTAAATGTTTGTTAGCATGATACTCATTAATATACATACCATGAAACATATGAAGCTTACCAACCTTTAAAAGCTTCTTTCTGGACCTGGGAATCCAGGTTATATTACGTTCCGATAACCTTAACTGTGTTTCATAAGTTAAAGTACCTCGCAATTTAGGAAACTTGGCTTCATACTGATTAACCCAGTCTTCATGATTACCTTCAATCCAGACTATCTTACCGGAATGCTTCTCTAAAAACTTAAGTTCCTTATCAAGGACCCTGATCTCAGCAGCATGAGTAGCAGAACTGAAGTTACCCATCGTATGAGGACAGAGTGCTTCGTTATCGGCAAAATCACCCAGTAAGTAAACTACATCAGGCTTGAAATCTATAATAAAATCCTTAACAGTGTCATATACTCTAGCATAACCCCTGCGACTAATATGTAGATCCGGAAGTATTATACTCTTTATACCCTTCACAGTATTCTCCTTAATAAGGTTGTATTCTTTACATACTTTATTCGGACTCTGTGATTACCCTTTACTTTTCCCTCTTCTGACTAGCCTTAATAGCCCTCATCTGACGGAGAGCTTTAGCCTTACTTGCGTAACACTTACCAGATTTACCCCACTTAAAACCAGACTTACCTGATGGTAATTTACAGCTCTGAATAGGAATAACTAACCACCTTTCTTGTAATCGTTACAGTAAAACCCTGCTCCTTTAAATATAACACCACCACCAGTACCTATCTGCCTCTCAAGAGTGTTAGTAAACTTACAGGAAGGACACTTAGTTGTTCTACTATTATAATTCTCAAACACTTCTAACTTGTGTCTACAGTTCCTACAGATATAATCATAAGTCGGCATTATATACCATCCTGAACTTCTCGCTCTTCACTATTTCTGATTTAATCATTTTTTATTATACACTTTTCTTCAGGTTTACGAGGTGAAGTTGCTAATTCATGCAACATCTCCCTGTACATCTCAGTAAAGATATCACTATCATCATATATATCCACTTTAAATAACTGCCAACTCTGCGTTTTGTCAGGGTACGCCTGTCCGCAGATAATATAAACTTCTTCAAACCCCTTGATAACAAATATCAACATCTCAGTATCATGGTACACTAATGCATGCTCAACTTCTCTATTAATATAATGTATGTAGTTATCTGTAGTAAAAGTTTCAACCCAACTCATATTAACACCAGATTGTTCAATACATTCACTGTCAGTCTTACCCTGGTATATCGGAGATCTATCATCAGCGGAACAGTAACTGGTAACAGTAAGGAAAAGAAGTGTAATACTCAGAAATATCGTTATAATTTTCTTAATCATCTCCCCCTGTCTCATGATCTACCGAACAGACAGAACAGTAACTACTCTTATCAGGATGAAGTAGTACCCTACCACACTTAATACAGTATGCAGGTTCTATATATTTAGACTTATCACTCATCATCTCCCCTTCCTGGCAAATTGCTGCTGCTTCCTATGAGAAACAGGCTTAGAGTTCCTGACATCATCCTTAGTCTTAGGCTTCTCAGAAGGGGCTATATCCTTGCCTTTTTCCATAGAACCCGAATTAGCTCCTATCATCTGCCCTTTCTCTTCCTCCTGCTCCTGCCGGACTTCTTCTTGCCCTTACATGAACATGACTGCTTTCCTTTACACATAAATAACATCCCAACTTTCCTTATGCAGACTATATGCAGACTACATGCAGACTATATATAAAGCCATTCATAACATAGGTTTATAAAATACCCTGTGCGTTGCTGTGGGGTCTATAATTATTATTATTAATAAATTTCACATTCGGGGGTCTCGCCCCACCCATTGCGATTGAGACTCAGTCGCAGCACGAAAATATTTCGCACCTGCCATAATGACAGCGAAGATCTTTCTCCGGTGCAGTAAATTTACTGCCGTAAATTCTGCGTTTCATATGCCACAGTCTGATATGCCACGCAAAATTTTCGGTAGACCTGAAACCTGGACGCAGATTTTTCGCATGTGCAGTAAAAATCATGCATGATGGAGAGCGTATGTTCACACAATGAACACCATCGTATTATTACGATGATAACGATGCCCCATCAGCAAACCATGTGCCATAAAGCATGGTATTATTTAACTATCTCAGCTTCAATTGGCATTGTATTTGAGGCATCGCTCAGGTCAGCTGACCCAGACTGAAACATCTTGAGAACTTGGGGCATAATCGAAGCCTTGATATTTGTTTGCGTCAAATTTATGTCACCTGATGGTGGGCTTACTATATCTAAGACTTGTTTGCCCTTCCTGTCCAGACGGCTCAGGAATTCGTGTTCCTGTCTAGTTGGTATCCTATCTCTGCTCACTATGTTCTTTGCTTTACGCTCTTCAAGGACAGCTCGGTTAACGTAGTCTGAACAATGCTCATTTATAAGCTTAGTTTTTAAGGACAGGATTTGATACTCGTGTTCCTTCTTGATTTTAGCTATGGTAGGTTGCGTCACTCCATATTTAGATGCAAGGGAAGACTGAGTTTCACCCTTAGCTAATTCGGTCACTACTTCTTTACGCTCCAGATTATTTAGTGATGTCATAGTTAAGTACTCCCAGACCCCTCTGCAACCCTTATATTTAGCATGGTTGACAGGAGCATCCTTTAATTTCATTTGTTTTTATGCTTGTCATTATTACCATGCTAGTTAGTAATTTAATCTTCGTACTGTTGTCGTATTGATTTCAGGTACTGTTGTTCACTCTGACCTCTTCGTCTTGCGATGTCATCTTTACGTGACTGCCTCTCCCACCCCATAGGCATGGTGTACTTACAATGTATATTTTCCGGTTCACATGCCTCATCGTCCAGATAGACACAGGTCTGACATTTATCAGGCTTACAACTAACTGTCATCCGACACCATGTATATAAAAATAGCTATCATTTGGGGAGTCTGCATTAGTCTGCATTAGTCTGCATTAGTCTGCATTAGTCTGCATTAAAAATACTGTTGTACAATGCTACTAAGCTTTTAGTTTTAGATTTAGTTCTAATTTTAAGAGGCTCTAAGTTAGCATATTAACTGGGTCACTTATGGTTAACCATATTGTTATTGTACAAGGGAAAAAGCTTTGCTTACAATGCATTATACCATAAATAATAGACAAATCAAGGATAAACAATGTAATTGAGACTCAGTCGCACTAAACTGCCAGAATGGCATGTCCCACAAGGCTCGTCAGAGGACGCAAACGACCTCTGCCATGTCAGACCATGCAAAAGTATTCAAGATCCTGCCACGAGCTTCTCAGGGGCATTCCTGACGATTTCTGCTCTAAGACCCTTAAAAGATACACTAGAAAAGATATATTTACCATGCAAGAATCTCAGGTCAGATATGTCTACTTATTATAGATGTTGAAAAAAAAGTTTCAAAATGAGTAAAATGTTCTTGACAAATGTTAAAAAAGTTGTTAAAATTCCATCTGTATTTTATATTTTGGATTTGTTTGATGGAAGGAGTTAAAGATGAAAAAGGAAGACAGGGAAATGGAAACTAGAATCAGAGGAAGTATAAAGAGTGATTTGCAAAGTCTTGTAAGTGAGGGTGGGAGAGATACTCATAGACTCGTGGGGCGATTTATAGTCACTAATTATAGCAAGAAACATGGTGGCTTCAATATTGAACTCCGAGCTAATGATAGACCTGATGAGTTCTGGTGCATAAAGCCATCTATTAAGGAAGTGAAAGAAAAGAATATTGATAGGGAATTGCTAATTGAAAAAGCACTTGAAGTTTTGATGACTGAGGATTCAAAAGCATTGAGGCAAAGCTTTGATGCATATCATAATCATGTGGTCTTTACAATGGGATGAGAGTATCCCCTTCACTCTCTACGGAGAGTGGGGATGGTTGCTTTTTATTTTTATAGTTTTAAAAAAGGAGATGAGAAGATGAGAGTACATTTAAAAAAGACGATAGGAAAAATTTTATCAGGAATGGCTTGTTCAAATCTTTATACAAAAGGAAAGATTGTAGAACTAGTAGAGTTTGTTGAAATACCAAAAGAAGATAGATGTATGAAATGCCAAAAGATAGCAAGTAAATTTACTTCATATGTCTAACGAAAGTATCCCCTTCACCATCTATATGATGGTGAGGATGGTTACTTTTATATTGTTAGAATTTTAATAGGAGCTAAGATGAAAAATGTAAGAAGAGTAAAAGAAGTAAGAAGTGATAGTGGTATGTTTGATATGCATTATAATTATTCAAGAAAAGAACTTGAATGCATTGATGACATGAAGTTGGAAGTGATACAGGTAGATGCATATGAAACTGGCAGGATTAAGTTTCATAGGTATTATCTGATTACTCTTTTCTCAGGCGATGAGGTAGTGTACAGGAGTGGTCGGGAGAGTAACGAGGAGAGGACATGGCACATCTACGATACCATACATACTGCTATGGTGATGGGTGATGACCTGACTGCTGACCAACAGATTATCTTGTATAACTATGCGAGATACTCTGACTACAACTTTGCATCTCAGATTCCAGACATCTCAGATGTATATGACCTACATCCTATTAGGGACTTTGGAAGAAAGGCTCAGAGATACATGGACATGGTACAGGAGAGCCTGTACGAATGCACAAAGTGTTACAGGGTCATGGATGGACAACCTGATGATGAGGGAGTATGCGAAGAATGTCAGGACGATGAAAGGGCAGGGATTGAATATCTTGGTGAGATGTACCAAGATATAGATGTACCAAGATATATAAAGTAACAACTTAGGGCATGGTGAGGAGTAAGCCATGCTCCTAGTTATTATTTTAATAGTGTAACCTTTGGGAGATAAAATGGAAAAGAAAAATGTATTAAGCCTTTTTGACGGGATGTCGGCTACTCAGATAGCTTTACAGCGTTCTGATATCACAGTTGGCAAATACTATGCTAGTGAGGTCGACAAGTACGCTATCAGGGTGACTCAGGCTAACTATCCAAATACAATACAACTCGGAAGTGTTACCGAGGTAAAGGCAGACACACTCCCACCCATTGACCTCTTGGTGGGTGGCTCACCCTGTCAGGGCTTTTCTCAGGCTGGGCATAAGGCTAATTTCAACGACCCTAGGAGTAAGCTGTTCTGGGAGTATGTTAGGATACTTAAAGAGGTCAGGGTGAAGAATCCTAATGTTTTCTTCATTCTGGAAAATGTTTCCATGAAACAGGAATGGCAAGACGTAATCTCAGAGGCTCTTGGAGTGCAACCTATCATGATTAACTCCAACCTTGTATCGGCACAGAATAGAAAGCGTTTATACTGGACGAACATTCCTAATGTAGAACTACCAAGAGATAGAGGAATTCTATTGAAGGACATAGTGCATGAGGGATGGTACGCTGACAGGGAAAAGTCACACCCTGTCATATCATCTATAGGTAGAACCACAGCAAGGGAGTACATTCAAAAGAATCAGGGGCAGATGGTTCATACTCCATTAGTAGACAGGGAGAAGAGCCATTGCTTAGATGCGAACTACTGGAAAGGTGGAAACCTAAAATCGTACTTCATGAAGAACAGAAGGCAACTCGTATTTGAAACATTGAAGACGTACATCGTACCCTTTGATAAGACCTTGAAAATTCTTGATAAGGAAGTTGCCGAGGGCAAGGTGGGATACTTCCGAAAAGACTCACAAGCGAATCGGGTTTATTACATACATGGCAAGGCAGTAACGCTGTGTGGCGATGCAGGTGGGGGGTCAGCAAAGATGGGGCAGTATCTTTTCGGATGTATAACTCCTGACAATGGTCAGAGGTTTAGTGAGGGTCGTAAATTTTATACCCTGACGGCTCAGGACAAGCATGGTATTCTCGTTGAAGGGTACATACGTAAACTCACACCAGTAGAGTGTGAGAGGCTACAGACCGTTCCAGACAACTACACCAACTATGTGTCAAACACTCAGCGTTATAAAATGTTGGGAAATGGTTTTACAGTTGAAGTCATCGCTCATATTTTAAGAGGCATAACTGGAAAGGGGGTGAATAAATAATGTTAGTAAAGATAGCAATAATTAATTTAATCGTGTTGTGTTGGTTTATTTTATTATAGAGAGGAGATGAGATTATGAGTAAAAATGTCAAAAAGAATGAAGTTTATGTTTTTACAAGTGATAGTTGTGGTTGTCCTGAGTATTTGAATTTGAAGGCTCTTGAATCTGGTGAATATACTAAGGTTTCATTTGAAGATGAAAAAGGTATTAAATATGTTCCAATGCAAGTTTTTGAAGTGGTGGATTCAAATAGTTTTTCTGGTTCTTTTTCTGAAGTATTTTTTAATCTAGCTGGAACAAATAGCGACAAGGCATATTACGATTGCCTTTTTGTTGGAGAGATAAAGAAAGTGGAGAAAGAAATGCAAGCCGATGAAGATGCTGAAGCATATTATAAGGAACTGGCTATATACCATGAGCAATACATGAATTACTGTATTAGAAACTTCACTTAAAAGGAGATAAGAAAATGACTATGACACCTGCTAAATTAAAAGACATAGAAAGTAGAACTAATCAGGCATGGATAGACATCATGGAAGAGGTAAGGGTAAGTAAGATGCTCCCAGAAAAACAGGAGAGAATAGAACGAAAGATAAAGAAGTATGCAGTTAACTATCACCATTATTCTAATGCTTTATTTGAAACCTTATCATAGGAGAGGGAGACATGACCAGATATTATCCAGAAGACTTTGAGGCATGCGTAAACTGTTACCAGATGTATCACCCAGAAGACGAAATGTACAGAGGTGATGATGGTAAATTATATTGTCAGACTTGTTATAATGACAGGGAAATTTATTTAGGAAGGGAAGGGTTATAATGGGATACACACATTACTGGCAACAGGATGGCTCACCTAAATCAGTAGCAGTATTCGATAAGGTGGCAGAGGATTTTAACAAGGTACTACCACATATCATGGCAGAGGTAGGCATAGAGTCAGGGAGTAGACAAGAAGAGATAGTCAACAGAGAGCATATATGGTTCAATGGTGAGGGAGAGGGAGCAGAGGATTTCTACTTTCGCTTACATAACTATATGGGGTTTGATTTCTGCAAGACAAGGCAGTTACCATATGACTTAGCAGTAGTGGTGGCTCTGAGTATAGCAAAGGTACACTTGGGGCATGACTTCCATGTCAGTACTGATGGTGAAGACAGGGATTGGCGAAGAGGGATAGAGCTATGTAGCAATATCCTTGGTCACGAGTATGACCATCTGGATATCACAGACAGGGGCAAACTCAGGTTTGCCTCTTGGAATCTTTAAAGTAGTAATCTAGGGCATGGTGAGGAGTAAGCCATGCTCCTGATTATTATTTTAATAGTATAACCTTTAATACGAGAGGAGGTGATAAAGAATGGCAAGAACTAAGAAGCCGAAGCGTAGGGTCTTTGATAAAGACTACAAGCCTACATGCTACAGATGTGGTAAGCAGATAAAGGAACTGATTGAGTTCAACTGGTACAATCAGAACCAGAAGCACTCAGCAGGATGGTTTTCTGCTCAGAAGAAAGTAAACAATAAAGTAGTGCATATCGGAAAGCAGAAAGTTATCAATTCTAAATTCCCTGATATACCTATAGGTACAGTTCTCTATAGACATGATAGAGATAGCTGTACTGAGGGTATCTATCTGGATTAATCTTTATATAAGGAGATGAAATGAACTGGGATAAAGTCACAGAAATATTGATTGACACGTTCCTGTATGTGTCAAGCTTTATAATTGTTGGAGCAATGTTGGTGATAAGCTTTTTTTACATGATTAAATTTCTAAACGTATAAAGGAAAGGAGTAAAGCAATGATAAATCTTGAAAATTATAGTAGTATATGCAGTACTCATAAGGGAAGTAATACGAGTAACAAGTATTCCTTTATAAGTACGATGGGAGTAGTCAAGGCTCTTGAAAAGCGTTCATGGTTTCCTGTATCAGCTCGTCAGTCAAGAGTTCGTAATCCGAGAGCAGAGGGGTTTCAGAAACATATGATTGCCTTTAGGTATGGAGATGATGCGTACCGAAGATTAGGTCTGCACGAGGTGATACCTCAGCTACTGCTCACGAATGCACATTCGGGTATAAGCCCTTATGTACTTGACGGCTCGGCTTGGCGATGTTGGTGTGAGAATCAATGCATCACAGCTGAATCATTAATAGAGTCACATCGCATCAGGCATGTTGGTTGGACGATGGCTCAGGTGTTACATAGTATAGATAGTATAGTAGAAAACATGCCTAAGATGATGGCAAGAATTGATGACTTCAAGAGTACCAAGCTTGAAGAAAAGGCGAAGCGTTATTTCGCTCAGAAGTCACTTGACATCGCATATCCTGAGAGTAAGTGGAACAGGTACAACAGGGAAGAAACTGTAACACAGATTCTAGACCCTAGACGTTCAGCAGACCAAGAGTCTAACCTCTGGAATGTTTTCAATGTGGTACAGGAAAACATTATCAAGGGTGGGAATTTTCTTGCCAAGGAAGAAGCCCTCAGCTCAGGTACAAGACGGCTGACTTATCATACGAACCGAGGTATCAATGCGATTGAGCGTTCAGTTAAGGTAAATAAGGATCTCTGGAGTCTGGCAGAGGAAGTGTTCCATGATGGAGAAGATGTTCCATTATAATTTTTAATTTAATTTAGAAAGGGAGAGCGAAACATGGCTAAAGACATAGATTATAGAGATGTATTAAATTGGCATGGCTCTGACCATGGAGTAGAGGAGTTAGCAAAGGTCATTGCTGATGTAGTAAATGGAGATTACTGGCTTGAATGGTTACGTAATGACATTATAACTTATAAGGAGGATTCAAATGGAATTACCAAAAAAAGTATGTGATGATACAAATAACATTGATGACGAGGGTTCAAGCACTTTTGATTTATGTGATTGTTGTACGACTTGTAATGACTGTGGTAGGTATATGAGGTATGAAGAAGTGCCAAGTGAGGCGAGAGCCATAGCCGATTTTATTTGTCCAGAATGTTATAAGATAAGAGAAAGACTGTATCCTCTTCTCTACAAAAGAAAGGAAGGTGAAAAATGAATAGAACTATATTAAAAGACATAAGGGCTGACCTTACCAAGGCTCTGGGAGAGGTGCAGGAGAAGTATAACATAGAGCTAAAGCTAGGTAGTATGACATACAGTTCGGTAGGCTTTACTGTCAGGCTTACAGCGTCTGAAAAAACTTCTACCGGAAATAATGCGAGGTACGAGAAAGACTGGAAACAGGCAGTCGCTCTTGGGATAGTAGAGGATGCTTGGTTGGGTAAGGTTACGAGTGATGGTTATAAGGTCATAGGGTTTAACTTTAAGAAGAGGAAGAACGGAATGATTCTTACAAAGTCTGGCAAGGAGTATGTAACCACTCCAGAGGATATCAAGAAGAACTTTGCAATAATGCAGAGTTCATGAGAGTAAAATATCCAGACCTCTAAAATCCTGGGGGTCTGGGTGTACTTACTTTTATAGCGTTAACCTTTGAGAGGGGGTGAGATAAGTTGAAGTATAACGAATATGGTATAGACGATGATAAGTATATTAAGATTGATGATAAATTGTATAGCTTAATAGAAGAACATTTTAAAATTGATATTGCATCTAACCATCCAGAAGCTACTTATCATTCATACAGAAATGATGTTGTTCAGCTATTTGCTGAATTATTTGGTAAAAAACTTTACAAATAGAAAGGAGGTAAAAATGCCAACACTCTATGATATTACAGAGAGAAATATAGAAAGGTGTACGATTGAACAGTTAAAGGACTCATTGACGAGGATTGAGTCATGTGTTGAGAAATCCTTGAGAGGCATAGTTGAAAGCCAAATTAGAGATGGTATTAAAAGAAAAGAAAGGAAAGGGGGTGAGATAAGTTATGGATAACACCTGTAAGTATTGCAATTTAGCTGTAGGGCAGTATCAGGATATCTGCGATAATACTGCCTGTAACAAAGCTGACACAGTAGAAATGGAACTGAATAATTTTATCTTATATATTACTCATACAAATCGGACTATGGCGAAGGATCTGCCATACACAACTACTCCAGAAAAACTGTATCAACAGGTGGAGGAGTTTATGACTCAGGTGTATGAGTGCGTCAAGGAGGAGGAAAATAATGGGTAGACGAAAGTATGTAGATATCTGTTGCTCATCATGTGGTAGAGAAACATCTGCATGGCAGAGGGATAAGTATCCGTTATGTAATAAGTGTGATATGGATAGTCCGGAAAATATAAGAAAGTATAGGAAGTATGAGAAAGGCAGTAAGGCTATCTGGTGTAGTATTATGTAGTATTAACAAGAAAGATGTATAATGTACTAAATTCGGCTTCACCAGAGCCTCTGTAAGCTCATGGAAAAGGTCATTGGTATGTAAAGGTACATAGTTTTTTTAACCTTATCCGGAGAAAGGGAAGGTGGTGAATCATGGCTAAAGTAGAGGGCAAGGAAGTTAAGGTAGGTGATATAGTAGGATTCAAGTCAGACTACGAACAGTATGGTGAGATAATAAATATAGAGAAAGACAGTCTTACTCTATATAATCCTCATGGGTTCGGAGGATATTATTTACGTTATGCTACTAAGACAGTTGAGTCAGCCGACAAGTGTTGGTTAGATGAAAAAAAATAGAAAGGAGTGAAAGTATGATTACTATCAAGGTAACAGTACACGAACCTGATGATAGTGGTATACAGATTCTATGTGAATCTGAGATGTCCGAACAGACTCAGAGCGAGATTATGATAGCATGGCAGATACAATACTGGATAAAGAACTTCACTCATAATCTAGGTGAGGCGATGATGGAAACTCATCCTGATACTAAGATAATAAAGGGTGAGGGTGATGGAGTGGATGCACTCTTGGAAATGTTTAAGAGGGAGAGAGAGGAAGGAGGTGATATGGAGTGAGCAGTTATAGAAAAGCTCTATTCGTAAGGGCAAAGGGTAGTAATCATCTGTATCAGGAGTTCTTGACGTTTTCTCATACAAGTAAGAGAATCCTGGAATCTCACTTCTTGAAACATTTCCCTGAGTTAACGAAGGAGCTAGAGTTTGTAGTCTTGGAGAGGAGGAAGGTTTATGAGTCTTCGCCTAACTGTAAATTCTTCAAGGTTGGTGAGGGTAGACCAGTTAAAGTTCTCCTTGATAGAAGAAGTCCGGAGGATTTATCAAATAAAATCCATAAGAAACACAGGGAGATTCCGAAGAAACAGGTTAAGTGTTTAAGCATCTGGCACGATAAGAAGCCAGATACTTTTCTGGGCAGTAAGTATAATCATATATGTCCAGAGTGTGCTAAGTCTGAAAAGAATTATAATATTAAGTCAGATAACATAGAGTTGCTTAGGAATAGAATAGATGTTTTCTTTGAGGGTGATGTTGTTCCTATAAAGTATCGGACACAGAGAGAGGGAAAACATTATAAGTAAAATCAGGTGCATGGTTAGACATGGCAAGACTATTTTGCGTTTGCTACAGGGCATCTGGTGAGGTAGTTTTTTTAATGAATTGCCGTAAGTCTAGTAAATTTAATTTTTGAAGGGAGGTGATAAATAATGCTTAAACCAACACTTGAACACAGACCGGAAAAGCCAGAGGTTATAATTGAAATCAGGGATGGTATTATTGATGTGACTAAGGGTGAGGGTGAGGTAGATATTGAAATTAGAGATTATGATCAAATTCTGAATAAATATCTTCACCACCAAGGACAAACAGTAAAAGACAGAAATGGAGAAGAATATATTCAAAAACTTTATCAGGGAAAGAGAGGGAATAATGAATGTTGAAGAACTGGAAGCAGAATTAAAACTAATTAAGGATAAGAGTTTAGACGTGAGGGTGCTATCACCATATAGCAGCCAACGTCATTTAGAAAACATCTGGTTAGTCAGGGTGGAGGTTAGCGATAAGGGTAATAGTGGTTATGAATGTTTTGGTGAGGTTAGGTTAATGGGCGAAAATAGACGAAGAATAAAACTTTAATAGGAGAATAAATAATGAATGACTTAGAGAGAGTCATAGTGGAATTAAGAAAGGATAGAGATAGTTTTAGGGAACTGGTACAGAGATTAAAGATCCATGAGCTTGAGTTTGAAATCCTAGATGGTGACGAGGTGGTTGCTAATGACCTCGAATCTCTGTTAAGATTAATTGAAGGACATGGGTATATAGTTACGAGAGGAGGGTAAAGCGTTCATGCCTTACAGTCGGAAGTGAAATATTTTTATTTTTGTTTTTGCGTGATTTGTGTCATTATTTTTGCTATAATACTACATAAGGAAGGAGGTCAGTTAGCCGTATTAGTATATTATTTTAATAGTAGGGATAAAAATTTTAGTTAATCTTTTTTTAGAAAGGGAGGAAATAATTATGGTATTTAGACCATTATCAGGTGGAGAATTATCAGAAGAGCAGATTAAGGAGAATGCCGAGCATGGTGAATTGATGATATTTATTGGTGAGGGAAACAGCATAGAAGGTGTCTATAAGGGTGCTGATTCGTGTGCTGGGTTCAAGGGTAAAGGTAAGCAGAAGTCTCACAAGTTTGAACAGTCAGATGGCTCAATACTCAAGAAACGAGGCTTTGGCCTGATGGATCACATTTTAAAGGAACAGGTCAATGTCGGAGATAACATTCGTGTGACCTATACTGGTAAAGGTACAGACGGCTTTCATAAATGCACAGTCGGTCTGGACGATGGTTCCGGAGAAAGTGACGAAACTGTTTAGCCTATGTATATAACTAACAAGAAGAACTATCCCAAGATTATGGTAGACACTATTAAGCAGTCGCTTGATAGGTATTCTAGGGGCGATGCCGATATCTCAGTTACTGAGCTTATCGGCTCGCCTCTGGCGAGGATACTGAAAGCTAAACATGGTCATGAACTGGAAGTTGATGTTGATGCTCTATATTTTATGTTTTATGGTAATGTAGCTCATAAAGTTATGGAGTGTTTAGTGTCCGATAGTATCCTATATAAAGAGCATAGAATGTTTCTGGAAGTTAAGGGCAAGAAGATTTCTGGAGCTTTAGATATTGTATATAAGGAGTCAGGTAAGCTTCGCCTAGACGATGTTAAGTTTACTACCAAGTCAGTAGCCGATAAGCCTATAAAGAAAGCGTGGGAGCGTCAGGCTAACCTGTATAGGTATATGCTGTACAGGACTGAGAATGTTAAGGTTAACGAGCTAGGTATCATAGCTCTGTATCGCAACTCTACTATGTATGACTCCAAGTGTGCTAGGTTGCCAGTTAAGATGTTTACTATAGAGCGTATGGAGGAGTACCTAGAAAAACAGATAGCATTTCATAAGCTATGCGAGTCTGAGCTTATCGCTCAAATCCCAGAATGCACACCTGAAGACAGATGGCATGAGCCTGAGAAGTACGCAGTTATGCCAAAACCTGGAGCCAAGAAATCTTTAAAGAATTACGATACGAGGGAGATGGCAGAGCAGAGAGTTGACAGGGAAAAAGCAAAGCATCCAGAAGTGTTCCTTGAAGTCAGGTCAGCTAAGAATAAAAGATGCGAGGAGGCATGTCCGATGAATAAATTCTGTTGGTGGTATCAGGATATAAAGCTAGGCTTTATAACCGACAGCTACTCTGGTAGTGAACCAGAAAGGAGAAAGATTATTGAAGACTGAAACTTATAGCTGTGATAAATGTAAAGAAGTGTTTGAATTCTTTGAGGGGTACTATCTGACTATTGATAGACTGGCTATAAAGGGCAGACCTGTAAGAAAACATTTATGTCCGGACTGTAAGCAGAAAATAGAAAGGGAGTTAATCTGAAAAAAGCAACAATAGACATATGTACACCATTCAAGAAAAGACATCGTGTAAAGGGGTATGTAGAGGGCAACCTTGGTATTCATAAGATCCCTACTGACGGCAAGAATTATCTCTACACGATAACACATATCACGACAGGGTATGGCATCGTCCATACAATCCCTCCATTCAGAACTCTGAAGGAAACTAAGGAATTCTGCTTGAAATTACTCGAAAAGGATTCCTGGAACATCGCAGATGCTGATTGGGGGGATATAAGTCGTGTGCCTAAAAAAAGGCTTCTGAAATTGTACAGCATATTTGATGAGGTAGCAAGGGAGTTAGGTTGGAGAGCTATAGATAAGAAGGTCAAGGGCAGTTCTACACCTTCTGAAGATAAATATAAATGTGAAACCTGTGGTAATAACAGTACACGAGTAAGATATATGTTAAAACCTAAAGGTTGGGGAATATTCTGTCTGGATTGTCAGCCTTATGATAAAAGAATAGAAAAAATTTAATGCGAGTAGGATAATTTTCTATAAGAAGGAGGGAAGGGATGAGTCAGTTACCAACAATGTATCAGAACTTTATACATCTGAGCAGGTATTCACGATGGCAAGATAGTGATTCTCGCAGAGAAACATGGAATGAAACAGTCACAAGGTATATGGATTTTATGAAGGAGCATTTAAAGGATAAGTGTAATTATAAAATGCCGATTGCTTTACATGATGAAGTTAAAGATAATATACTGAGCCTTAAAGTAATGCCGTCAATGAGGGCATTGATGACAGCAGGTGACGCTCTACGAAAAGAAAACATAGCTAATTATAACTGTAGTTATATACCTGCCGACAAGGTGAGAGCCTTTGATGAAATGTTATATATCCTGCTTAATGGTGTGGGAGTGGGGTTCTCCGTAGAGCGACAATATATATCTAAACTCCCTGCCATGGCTGAGGAATTTCACGATACCGATACAACCCTTATGGTTGCTGACTCTAAGCTTGGTTGGGCAAAAGCGTACAAGGAGCTAATATCTCTATTGATAGCAGGTGAAGTACCTAAATGGGATTTATCAAAGATACGGCCAGCAGGAGCGAGACTAAAGACATTTGGTGGTAGAGCATCAGGACCTGGACCATTAGAGGAGCTATTCAAGTTTACAATTCAGACCTTTAAGGATGCAAAAGGTAGACAGCTAACAAGCTTTGAAGTTCATAACCTATTCTGCAAGATAGCAGATGTCGTAGTTGTGGGTGGTGTTCGCAGGGCAAGTCTTATATCATTAAGTAATTTATCAGATGATAGAATGAGGCATGCTAAATCAGGGCAATGGTGGATGGCTCACCCTGAGCTTGCATTGTCTAACAATTCAGTATGCTATACTGATAAGCCTGATGTGGGGATATTCATGGAGGAATGGTTAGCACTTTATAACTCCAAGTCAGGTGAGCGTGGTATCTTTAATCGCAAGGCAGCGATTGATGCCGTTAAGAAGGTAAACGAGAGAGCAGGAGAGGAGCGTAGGGAGATTGACCATGAGTTTGGTGTTAACCCTTGTGGTGAAATTATATTAAGACCACGTAGCTTCTGCAACCTTTCTGAGGTAATAGTGAGAGCCAAGGATAGTAAGTCCGATTTAATGGATAAGATTAGAATAGCTACAATCTTGGGAACATGGCAAGCTTCTCTTACTGACTTTAAATATATATCATCTAAATGGAAAGAAAACTGTGAAGAAGAAGCTCTGCTTGGTGTAAGCTTGACAGGTATCATGGATAACACATTGACTAATGGTACAGGAAAGTCTAGGGAATCCTTAGCAGAGTTCCTTAGCAGTATGAGGGAATGTGCTATGAAAATAAATAAGGAGCATGCTAAAAAGATAGGCATCAATCCTGCGTCTGCTATAACCTGTGTCAAGCCGTCTGGTAATATATCTCAGTTGGTGAACTCTGCATCAGGTATCCATGCTAGGCATTCTAAATACTACATCAGGTCAGTCAAGGTAAATAAGAATGATCCTATAGCCATGTTTATGATTGAGCAGGGATTTCCTTTTGAAAAAGATATGCATAAACCTGATGTCGCAGTTCTGTTTAGATTTCCTATCAAGTCTCCGGAGGGTTCGGTGACTAGAAACGATAGGTCAGCCATTTCAGAACTAGAACTCTGGATGATATACAGGGAACATTATTGTGACCATAATCCTTCCTGTACGATTAATGTGAGGGAGGATGAGTGGCCAGAAGTTGGCTCATGGGTCTGGAAGAACTTTGATAATATTTCCGGATTAGCATTCCTGCCTTATTCAGAGCATTCGTATAAACAGGCTCCGTATGAGGAATGTACAGAGGAAGAATATAAATCATTAACCCTTCCTGAGTCAGTAGACTGGTCTGAGCTGAGTAAGTTTGAGATTAATGACAATACGGAAGGGTCACAGAATTTAGCCTGTACAGCCCTTGGAGGGTGTGAAATATAAATATTTTATTATGGAGGAGGAACTTAATATGAAAAGATTCTTCTTAAAGATAGTTTGTGTTTTACTAGACCATAAATGGGTGAATATTTATGACATGCGTAAGCCTCATAAAACATTAGTAGCATGCCGTAGATGTGGTCTATATGATGATTAATAAAGAAAGGGGGAGGGTGCTGATTAATATTATTATTAGATATATAATTGCTATTCTGGTAAGCATAATAGTATCTTTATGGGTTATTGGTTTTTACTATGGTGAAGTTGCCAGATAAAATAATTAAAATGAATAACTTAGAAATAATTTTAAGAAAAAGAAGGGGGAAATATGATAATAAAAGTTAAGCCATGTGTTAAGGTTGTTACTGAATGGGGAGAAGGGTATATTCATGCTATTGATAGACATTTTAATAAGAAGACTAATAAATTTATAAGATGGTATGGAATTAAGTGTTCTAGTAATGATAATCCTTTTATGTGGTTGGATGATAATATGGGGTATCTGAGCAGGACACAATTTACAGTTAAGGGAGTTAAATATGACAGGAGCTAGAACCGGAAGACCTTTTAGTGAAAAATCATATAGAGATAACGACCAGAAAGCAAAGAATATAATAAGGGGACATTTAGATTTTATAGGTAAGTTCACAAATATAATGCAGGAAGATTACGGTGTAGATATACATGAGTATGATCCTGCTACCAGTACTATATTATGGCATGAAGTTGAAATGAAAAATCAATGGACTGGAGACTGGCCAGATTCCTGGAAAGAGGTTCGTATTCCAGCAAGGAAAGCTAGGTTACTTAAGGCTGCAACTGATATTACATTCTGGGTAATAAGGCAGGACGGATTAAGAGCATGGGCTATCTCAGGGACGGTAATGACAGAGGATAAAATAAAGTCTGTTTCAATCCGAACAGCTCCGGAAGGCGAAAGGTTTTTCTGTATACCAGTTGAATTATGTAGATTAGTAATATTATAAATATGTAAGGGGGGAAGTATGAAAGATCCAGTAGCAGTAGCATTGGCATATAAACATAAATATGGTTTCTGTATTATACCTGTTAAAGGAAAGGTTCCCTTGGTAGACTGGAAGGATTATCAGGATGAGCAACCTTCGGATGAAACTATAAAGCACTGGTGGAAGGAATGGCCGAGAGCAGGTATAGCTGTTGTTACAGGTAAGGTTTCCGGAGGAGTCTGCGTTCTTGATACGGATGATTACAAGAAGGGATGTGAGGTTGCAAGGCTTGATTCCTTTATACGGAAAGATACCAAGATGCCTGTGTCAAGGACTCCGAGAGGTGGATTTCATAAATGGTTCCATAGTGAAGAGGAACTCGGAGATAAGATAGGGTTTATCAAGGGCTGTGATTTTCGGTCAGGTGGCATTATTATACTGCCGTACAGCGAAGGTTATATCTGGAAGGTAAAACTCTCCGAGGTTGAAATACCTAAACTGCCTGATGCACTGATAAAGTTTTTAAAGTCTTATTCAAACAAACCTGTCGCTCTCCCTCCTGCGATAGGCACGTCTGCCGTTGCTGTTGAATATTTCAGTGACGGTAGACGTGATAATGATTTATTTAGTGTAGCTAATGCCTTAATAAAGAATGACCTTGATCCTGCCTTCGCCAGAGCTACATTGGATCGTATTATAAGAGGCTGGGATAATGTAATACAGAACTGTGCAGAGCTTAAAGTACAGTCGGCTGTAAAGCGTCACAGCGATACAACTCTGGTTGAGGATGTGAGGACCTGGGTGGAGTCTGCAAACGGCATCTTTGAGTCTGCAAGAGTCTGCATGGATTTAGAAGTTAAGTCTAAGGTTAATAAAAAGAGTTTAAGTAGTATATTCAGTCGTATGTTAAAGGAAGGTATCATTGAGCGTGTGGGGACTAAGCATGGTACTTTCCGGAAGATAGATAATAATAGGGATGTTATACCATGGCAAGATGTTGAGCCTTTTGAATACTATGATATTAAGATGCCTCTTGGTCTTCACGACCTCTGTAATATTAAGAAAACTAATATTATTGTCATGGCTGGTACGAGCAATGCTGGTAAGACTGCATTTGCACTAAATGTAGCCTTGATGAACAAACAGCATAAGGTCAGGTATCTATGTTCTGAGATGGACGAGACGGAGTTAGCTGAGAGGATTGCATACTTTGGTAGACCAAAAGACGCATGGAATCATGTTGAGTTTTCAAGGTTAAAGGACGGTGGGGCAGATGCTATAGATGGGGATGGGCTTAATATTATTGATTACATTGAGCCAGCCGATGGTGAGTTTTATAAGATGCAGACACTGATTAATGATGCACATTCAAAACTAAAGAATGGAATCTGTTATATTAACATTCAGAAAAAACCTGGAGAAATCTATGGGAAAGGAGGTTCTGGGACAGTTGAGCGAGCAAGACTCTATATGAGCATGGAGTACCAAGAGCTAAAACTGGTTAAGGTTAAGTCACCTAAAAAACAGTTTGGGATAACTAAGGACTTAGAAGGAATGAAAATATCATTCAAGCTGCATAAACAGTCAACCTTTTATGAACAGGAAAGGAATTAAGTATGACATGGATTGATCAGAAACCTAAATGGTATGAATATCCGGTAATGTTAGCAGGGTTATTTATCATCGTGGGATGTGTTACGATACTTAGTTTATTTAATAGGAAATGGGATAAGGAGTCATGTAATGATAGGTGATAAAGATTTAGAGAGAGCTATAAAGCGTTTTGATTTTCATAAAGTACAGAGAGCAATGGATGCAGTATCATGGAAATGGATTAATAACTCAGGAGGCTGTGCAGTGCCTACTGTCGGAGAGATGATTGATACTGTTACGGAACACGCTAAGAAAATCTTGACTGATAATAAAATAGTTTCTTCGTGTTCTGGTGGCTTTAAAATATCACGTAGTAAGCAGAGTGAATGGGGTAATGGTGAGGTTGAGGATGAAGTTATTAAGATACAGTTTATTTTAGACGAGTCTGACTCTGAAGATTACGGTGAGGATGACGAGGACGAGGAAGAGAGACATCTAAATGATATACGATATAACACCAGTGCCAGCACCTAGAATGACTAGGGCTGATTCCTGGAAGAAGCGTCCCTGTGTGCTTCGATACTTTGACTTTAAGGACAGGGCAAGGGAACTGGGCATAGAGGTAGAGAACGGAGCTAAGATAGTCTTCGTTCTCCCTATGCCTAAGTCATGGAGTAAGAAGAAGAAAAACAAGATGGATGGTGTACTTCATAGACAGCGTCCAGATTTAGACAACTTACTTAAGGCTCTTCTGGATGCTGTACATGAAGAAGACTGTGGTATCTGTTTCCTTGAAGGCATCTCTAAATACTGGGGTAAAAAAGGGACGATAAGTATTACTTAGTTTACTCAGGGTCATGCCCAGCACCCTTCTTCGCTAGTAAAGGGCAACCTTCACAAGTTTTACAATCACCTCCCAGTGATTTACCACATCTTCTAGGATGATAAGCTCTCTTAGCTTGAAGATTCTTATCTGGTAACTGGAACTGACTATTCTTTAAAACATACTTATCATTAATTACCTCAAGAACCTTCATTTCATTCGCAGATTTAAACCTCATGGGAGTTTCATTAGTTGCTATCTTCATTTCATGGCTAAACTTAATAGCTCTCTCCTGTACCGACATCAGAGCTTTGTTTTTACTAGCAACAGTCCTGATCCTTAATTCAAGTTTATTTCTTTTGAACATCTCTGGGAACTTCTTCTTGAGAATTCTCAAGTTCTGCATAGTCACTTCCATCTGAGCAGGGTTCATAATATCTAGACTAATCTGTAAGTTCTGTATTATGTTAGGGTCAAACCCATCTATCTTCTGCAACTTTGAAATAAATACTATATCATCTGCTGCAGTCTTGCCTGGCGATCTTGCTAAAACTGCCTTTGCCTGTTTAACAGTCCATGCCCAGTTTGCAGCTGGGTCACCGGAGACTCCAACCCTCCAAGTTTGTTTAGCTTTTATAATCCCCTCTACAATAGCAGGTACTTCTGTTTCAAAATTAATCTTACCTATAGCAGATAACTTACAAGCGTAACAACCGAAACAGTTATTACCACATCCTCTTATAGTATCAGCTTCAATTATATCCGTACCCTCTAACTTATTATTTTGACCAAGTTTTTTACTTGTTGTGAATACATTCTTCTTCTGTGATCTCTGTAAAACAGAAATAACATTAGCTCTATCAAAGATACCTAGGGCTTGGAAGCTTGAATCTTCTTGTAAGGCAGTGATAGTATCATCAAGAGCGTTATCGTATCTATATGTCTTCTTACCTTTCCTGAATGCAGGATTAGGATCTTTTACTTTCTTACCACCTCTGATTCTAGTGAAAAATTCTGGTTCTAGTGTTTTCTTAGTCAACATCTTAAAGTCTTTTCTTGCTAACCAGTTCTTTGCATCTAATGCTCTAGGCAGAGTTATAATATCTTCCGGTAAGAATACATTAGCTTTCTGTGCAGCTAACTCAACTTCCTTTTCCAGGGCTTTTTCAGCCTTAGTGCTTGGACGGCCTTTACTTCGTATTGCATCATCGAAGACTTTTGCATCTTCGGCTCGTCTTCCAACATCCTTCAAGTTCTTTCTATATGTTTCTTCAAACTTACCACCAGACTTTCTAATCGTCATCATTCCAGGAATGTAACCGTCATCACCTTTCCGTAGTATACGAGCATCGGGGAGAGCTTCCTTTACAAACTTTTCATAGTCGCTGAGTTTCTGATTACGTTGCCATGTTACTTCACTTACTATCTTACCTGTGTTAGGGTCCACTCTCTTCTTAGTTGGCATTTCAGATCCTATACCAGACCCAGCTCTGTTCTTTCCAGCTTTTGGATGTCCCTTCGGAAACTTACCAGACCCAGTATGTACCTGTATATATATCTTACCATCTGACTTAGTTAACCTATCTGCCTGTTTAATGGCATTTATAATATTCTTGTCTTCTGGGATTACATTCAGAACATTAAATATAGTAGCAAAATCTCTAGGATTCTTTTTCATCTCTTCGATTTTAGCTAGGTTCTTTGCTCTGGGTCTATTGAACGGATCTATTACATCGATATTCTTTCCTGCTTTATTACTACGCCCACCACCTATATCAACACCATTACCAGTCTCGCCTTTAGCTTTAATCTTATTAAACCCTGCTGCTCTCTGTTTTAAATCTGTACCTCTACTGGTAATCTTTTGAATATTTTCTGGATTGTCAAATATTTTAAATAACTCATCATCAGCTTTCTCGGCTACTGTTTTTTTACCAGTTTTAGTAGCTACAACAGCAGCTGGAGCCACAGCTTTACCAGACTTAGCTACATCACTAGCAGTTACAAATTTTGCCCATTCATCTCTACTACCTGTATGTTTTGCTAGTTTTTCTAAAGCTTTTACTGTATCAGCAAATCTCCATTCACCCAAAGATACAGCAGCTTCTTGTGCTAATCGTTGTGCTTCATTATGTACTGGTAATTTTTTATGTTCATCTGCATATTTTTGTGATAACCTTTTAAGTTGTGCTGTTTTACTTGCAACAGTTTCTCCTAGTTCTCGTCCTTCTGATTGTGCAAATTTTAGATTGCTTATAATCTGCTCTTTAAGTTCACGTTCAAAACCGTAATCATTTTTCAGGAAACTTAACATATTTTCTATTTTAGGTATTGCATCTGCACCTCCAAATTTCTTTAATGGACTGTCAGACATTCTATTAATAATATCTCCAACATGTTCTGTTGCATGTCCATATACTTGGGATATCTGAGCTTTATTAATATCACGCATTGCAGCTTCTGGTAAACCTCGCTGTAGACCAGCAGTATTCTCTAGTTTTGCAATAAACTTATCATTAACTTCAGTCTTTGTAGCTACAACAGCTTTGCCAAGACCAGTATCGACAGCCTCCTTGCCTGAGCCTGTCTTTATCTTAGACTTTATTTTATTCCAGACATCAGGTCTGCCTATAGATTTTGAGAAAAGGTCAGGCTGTTCTTTTTTGAGAGATAACCAATCTAAACTCCTCTGCTTACTCGCAGTAACATTAAAGCCTTTATAGTCATCATTCACCATAGTCCATTTATGATGATATAACTGATTGATATTAGCTACTCTCTTTACCTCTCCAGACTTAGTTACCTTCCATGCCTCTCTGGCTATAGGTTCTGTAGCAGTATCAAAATCAGGTGACTTAATAAATAGAGTAGATCCATCCTTCTTATTATACCTGATTACATCATACTCAAACTTCTCAGGTAGTACTTTTCTGGCTTGAGCTATGTTAGGTATGACTCCCTCAGCACTCTTATGCACATATAGGTTACTACCCATACGCTTACCTACACCAGTAGTTGTATCTCTAATAACAGAAGAGCTGACCTTTTTTATAGCAGTTTCAAGAGGAATATCTGCTATATTTTTACTAGTCTTAATAGCTGTCTTTACAGCTTTTTTACCAGCTGTAATTAATGGTTTACTTACCAAGCCAGTAGGAATAGCAAGCTCGGCTAAGACAGCAGCTACTCCACCTGAATCAGTAGCCAGTGTTCTTTTAAAGTTTTCTATTGATCCATATCTTTCCTTTAAGTGGTTAGCTATCTGGTTGAATGATTCCTCGGAAGCTTGTTCGCCAGGAATAAGTTTCTGTATTCCACCCAGACCCATTTTGCCTAACTCCTTAGCTATATCTACTGCCATTCCAGGGTCTTCATATAATCCTTTTACTAGATTAACATAATCTTTTCCTACTCGCTCTAAGCCAGGAACGAAGCTCTCAACCATACCTTCCCTCAGTTCCTTCCTTGATATATCTAAGGGAGTGGTAAGGTCTGTAGGCTCTGGGAGTTCTCCCTCTACTTGGAATGGTAAACCCTGTGACTGTAAATCCTGACCAATTTCACTGCCATACTGCTGTGCATATTGCGACACTAGTTCTTCGTCTACTGGTGGAGGAGTGGGGGGTAGTTCTTCTACTGGTGGAGGAGTAGGGGCTAGTTCCTGTACTGGGGGTAGAGCAGAGCCTTCTCCCTGTGTCTCATCTACTGCTCTTTGTAACCTCTCTGTGTCAGTTGTTATGCCTTCTTCCTGTACTGGTGGGAGAGCAGAAGCTACTCTTGTAGACCTTGCTTCACTGGATAGTTCACCGAGAGTTTGGCCTATACTATTTTCGTTAGTTCCTGTAAGGGGCATCATCTGGTTTGGAGTAGGTTCTACTTCACGTTCACCTATCTCTAGAAATGGAGACTGTCCCTGACCGATACGGTTCTCGGCTGAGAGTTGAGCTTTACGCATGGCAGATTCAGGCACAGTTGCTGAGTTAACAATACTGTTAATCTCTTCCGGAGTTGTATCTTCCACTATAGACGGTATGTTAGTTTCCTGACCATTGATAGGTATACCAACTGAAAACTCAGAAACATCCTGACCTTCCGGATTAGTAAAGGAACCTTGAAATCCTGGACCCTTAATTATACCAGTATCGTGACGGAACTGATCATCAGGACGCTGTCTAGATTTCTTGGCCAGTAACGATAAAAGCCGTCTCTGTTTAGAGCTTATAGTCTGTCCGAACTTTATCCGAGCATTCAGCTCTCTGAATGCGTTGGCTTCCTTACGGCTTAAAACATGTGGAAATTTTTGTGGAAACTCCGGTGCTGGAGCTTCCTTGGTCTGGCTATATTCCATAATATTATTGTCCTAATTGAGAATCTATTTCAGCTTGTTCTTGTTTAGATAATTCAGCACCACCACCAGCTACCCTTGCTGGCCTACTAAACTTCGCTGTTCCTTCACCTACAACCTGAGCTGTATCTGCTGCAAAATTAGTAGCCCTAGCTAAAGCTAATCGCACATTAGGACTTCTTAATATTTTATCAGCTGCATAAACCATAAATGCTCCACCTAAACCTCCACCAAGAGCTGTTAAGGGTTCTGCTCCATATACAAGAGAAACTACACCACCTGTACCCATACCTATAGCAAGACCAGACGCTCCAGGTTTTGTATTCTCGATTTCCCTTATTCTAGCAGCTATTGCCTCCTGTAATTCAATCATCACTCCCTGTTTATCATTAAGCTTTTTCAGTTCCGGAAAATGATATTCCATTAATTGTTTCGTTGCAGATCTAACTTTATCCTTAGCAACCTTTGCCATTGCATCGACTGTAGCAGTTGCGTTAGGTAGGAATACTTTATTAAGTTTTTGTTTCAATCTCTGAGCTTCTGAGAATTTCATTATACCTTCTTCTTTTTTTACAGATTCTACTATTTTATCCAGCTGTGACTGGGTTATACCTTTACCCTTAGGTCCTACTCTAGTTCCGGTATTTGTAATTTTCTTCTTTAGTATAGCTATAACCTCATTCTCTCTGACTAATCTATTTCTTTCAGCATTACTTAATACACCGTTGAGTTTTTTATTGTTCTGATTAACTGTAGCTTGTAAGTTTTTATTAATTCTTCCAACAGTACCAATCTCGGTATCACCTGTTAGCCTAGTTTTACTCTGCACTATTTCATCTAAGCGTCCACCTAAAGAGCCACCGCTGTCAGCTGCTGTAGCTCTAATCTTTCTTAACGTAACTAATTCTGCTTCAAATGGATTAGTCTTTATAGATGAGAGATCATCGATAAGATCATCTACAAGCCTGAGAGTATCTTTAGTCCTTACAGGTATTCCTGCTTCATCACCCTTACTGATTATATTATTAATCTTCTTCCTTAAAGGAAGTATAAATTTATTATTTATTATATCAGTAGTCTTCCTATTGATCTTGAAGTTATTATTCAACATCTCTATTCCTGCTTCATCAGCAAGTTCTAACGCTCTCATCTCTGAAACATTCTTAGCTTTTTTAGGAGATAACGCTGTCTTCGTACCTGTCACAGCTTTTGCTTTTAGCGATTTACCAGTTTTAATAACACCCTTCCCAGTAGCAATTATAGGATCAACGAAAGGTGCAACATCAGCAAGAACCTGACCTGAACGAACTAAACCAGCCTTCATTAGGGCAGTTGAACCACCAGATAGTGCTATGGATAAATCACCAAGAAACTGTGATGGTGTTTCAGCCATTGTGCGTTTCAAGCCTCCAAACCAATCATCACCTACTGGTCCGTATCTTTCTTTAAAGAAATTAAATAAAGCTTCCGCACCTCGTTCAGAAATACGAGAACCTATAAAGGGGATTCTTTTTCCCTCTTGGTCCCCAGGTATAAGTTTAGCAAACGCACCTAGTAATGTAGCCTGTAACGCTTCTGCTGTAACGCCAGGCTGTTTAACAGCATTCCAGATATCCCTACCCATCTTAATTGTATCAGGGAAAAAGTTTGATAATGCTTTGGCAGGAATTTCACTCCATTCAGGAACAAGACTAGCCTCAACTTTGTTACGAATCATTTCCTGAACTTCCGGACTCCCACCTTTATAACTAGGACTTATCTTGTTTAACATCATGTGCTGTATCTTACGTTCTTCATCACTGTATCTTCTAAGAGCATCTTGATCATCTAGTAAATCAGGTATAGTTCTAATCTTTTTTGGTGGCATCATCTGTTCCTGAGTAGGCTGTTCCTGAAACTGGGAATATTGCTGCTCCTCTTCCTCTGAAAATCTTTGAGGGAACTGAGATGCAGGAGCTTCTTCCTGTACAGGTTGTCTAGATTCTGTAACATCAGGCTGCTCCCTCATTGAATCATATTCTAAGTCATCTTCCGCAATGTCATGTCCTGCTGGTGCTGGTGGTTCTGGTACTATTGTACCTAGCTCGGAACCCCCCCAGGGATCTTCATGTCCCACATACATTCCATCTTTAACTGTATCACCATATCCACCACGAATATTCTCTTTCGTCAAATAATGAGTACCTGCTGGATTTGGCATACCTGTGCCAGGTCCAGCCTCAGTAGGGAAACCAGTCATCCATCGTTGATACTTATCTTTATATAAATCCTGACCAACTTGCCTATTACCATTTGTCCCTGTTATACCAGCCATTATTACCCCCCTTCAAATGCACGGTTAACTCTTTCATCATCAGTAATTTCTTCTCCTCCTTCTTCTCTAGTACCACTTGATAAGCCAGCACCTATTCTTAGTAATCTCTCCCTTTCAATAGATATAGTATTCAGATCTATACCCCAAGACTCAAACATAGGAGTAAGGTCTTTACCAGTACCAAACTGTTCAGACATAATCTGCATAGCTGCTGCATTTGTTGCTAATGACTTGGTAACACCACCAGCTGACTGCACATAGAATTGAAGCTCCCTATCACTATCCATCTGCCTTGCACTCATCCCTGTAGCTTCTCTGATTGCATTAAGCATACTAGGCACTAAAACATCAACTTGATTCATTAAAGCTAAACTTTCTCTTGATGCTTGATTAGTAAGAGGTGAAAACTTAGTAACAAATCTTCCAAATCCAGATGCAGCAGATCCTGCGGAAAAATTATCCCACCATGACTTTGTAGGATCTATTAACCCTCCTCTGTCCTGTAAACCTGCATACAATGTAGACATATCCTCAATTAATGAATCCATTTTTTTCTTACCTGAAACCTTCTTACCTGACTTACCACGCTCTCCTTCGAGCCATTCTATAGTTTTTTGATGCATCTGGATTTCTGTATTATTCCTCTGTATTAATGTTAAAGCGTTAGTGTCATTAAGTTGTTTTAGTTTGCTATTCTTATCTAATAAATCATCCTTTAATGCTTGAGTTTTAGCGATTTTATTACCTATCTGTGCAGGAGTTCGTGATCCTGGATTTTCAGGGCTTGTAATCATTCCGTTTAGACTTGCTTCTACCGTTTCACCAGAAGGTGTAATATTACCTCCACCTACAGGAGGAGACATAATATTCCTTATAGCAGTGTCAGAGTTTTTCATCCTCTCTATCTCTGCTCTATCCTTAGCCCCCTTAGCTTTAGAAGCTTCCTCTGCAGCTTTAGATGCCGCAATCTTCTGTCGGTCTAATGGCGAAACAAGCTTATTTTTTATCTCTTCCAACCTAGCATTATTACCTGCGATGTTCTCTTCCATCTTCTTTTTCATCTCGGCAAATGCTTGCTTCTCAGGAAATTGCGTACCACCACGATCTATATTATTAATTTCATTCTGAATTAAGTCTTCAACATTTACACCATGTTTTGCAAGAGCTTTTATGTCTGTACCATTAGTCATTAAAGTCTTTTTAGCAAGCTCTCTTTTTGCTGTAATCTCAGCACTGTTCAGGTTATTTAAATCTTGTTCAAAAACTTTTCCCTGTTCAGTAAATAGTCGTTTCTGTAAATCAGGATTTTCCTTGAATTCCTTATATAACTTCTGTAGATTCTTCTTCTTATAAGTAGTTTTACCAGTCTGAGGATCAGTTGTTCCGTAACCAAGACTCTGAACATGTTTCAATCCTTGCTCCCTAGCACTACCTTTCAAACCTGGGAATAATGTATCTTCTCCGATTTCTATATTACCTTCCCTTATCTCCTGTAACTTAGCCTTATTTAGCTCAGTACTTATACCCTGACTTTCTATGTCAGATTTAGTCTTTAAATGTTCCCTAAAACCAGGAGATATAGCAGAAAATCCACCCTCAAGTCTTTCCTGCCAAGTTGGATCGCTTCCTGTGACTCTATCAGGTCCACCAACATAATCCTTACCCATATCTAATAAACTAGATCCTATCTCACCAAGAGTACTCTTCTGACTACCCCCTCCCTGACCACCTACCCAGCCTCTGTCCCCAGGTCCTATTAAATTGCCAGGCAAGGATTGTTGACCAGCACCTACCTGACTAGCAGGTCCTTGACCACCGCTACCTAACATAGAAGATATAGCACTAGGATCTTCGTATCCGTAAGCATTTGCTAACGGTGTCCCTGTTATACCTATACCAGTACCTTCCGGATGAATAGTACTGGTTACACCACCACCTCCACCACCACCACCTGTAAGACCACCTAGTATACTACCTGTCTGACTACCACCTACCTGACTACCACCTGCCTGACCACCTGTACCACCTCCAAGGCTACTTAATATATTACCATTACCTCCTCCTCCTGCTGCTGCTGCTGCGTCTCCACCTCCTGGCATGCCTGGCATACCCATACCTAAATACATTTGTGCGGCCTTCCAGCCGAGCTTCTCTAATTTCTTCCCTGTACCGTGACCTAAAAATCCCATCTTATTTATCCTCCTTAGTTTTTAACAACTCCACATATATCTCGCCATTAAGAACAACTGTTCCAATTATATGGAATCCTGCACTCAATACAATTTTAATTTCACCATTATCTCTATTATCTATTCGTGATACTATATTATCATAATCTCCCTGTATAACCTTCATCATTTCAGAGAAAGCTCTTACTGATTTTTTTCCTCTAAAATCAGGTTCAAGTTCTGACCTGCGTATATCGAAAGTATCGGAATGTCTTTCAAATCCAATAACATACCCAGCGTAGACATCATCTATATAACCGGAATATTTATATGCCTTACATGGGTACTCTGTCCGTTCTGGTCTATACTTCATGGATTAAGTACCAAAAAATCCTTCCTCCGCTTTCTCTTTTTCTCTTTCACGCTCATATCGATCAGCAGCTTCCTTTTCGGCTCGCCTCCGAGCTTCTTCCTGTGCAAGTGCCTCAGCAGCTTTGTTACGTCTTTCATTCTCAGCTGCCTCTCTTGCTCTAAGATTTTCATTAGCTACAGCAGTTCTACGAGCCTCCTGGCGAGCTTCCTCTGCCATTTTCTGTTGTGAAGCTATTTGTGACTGCCTACCTTCTCTTTCGATCTCTGTTGCAGCTTTAGCTCTTAACCCTGCTTCCAATTCTTGACCTGCTTGCTCTGCACTGACACGTCCCTTACCGGAAAAGCTAAGAGATGCTTGCCGTCTTCTTAATTTTCCTAAATCTACAAATGATCTTGATCTACCTGATAATGGCATAATATACTATCCTCCTAATCTGTTAAATTCTTTTCGCTAATACCTCTATTTTTAAAGAACCCACCAACATATAGAGGTTCAAATCCTGTACCAGATTCATTGTTGGTGCTTATAGTAAACTTGAACCTGTGTGATATATGTCTTGGAGTGTTAATCCTCTGAAATGGATATGCCACTCTACTGCCAGTCAATTTAGTCTGAAATGTATAGAATGCGTTATTAGAATTTTGTGGCGTAGTCGCAGTATTATTACAATCTCCAAAATGTTCAGCTTTAATAGTACTTGTTGTTGTTGTTTTAGATACAGTTGCCATTCTTAATGAATCAACTGATGTTAATATTGACATATCACCATTAGGAAGTAAGTCTCCTAACTCCATTTCATAATCTATAGCATTGCCGTCATAATCAGTACCATTATTAAGATACTGTAAAAACCCATTATCTTCAAAACCGTAATTGTAAATATTACCAGTTGTGTCAATAACCATACCTCCACCCTGAATGGCTTTACCTGAACCACGATCTACCTCAAACCATTTCTGTCTCTTTAAATCTAATACCCATTCATTATTCAATGTTGTACTTGAACCAGAAGCAAAACACCAGTGATAATAATGTTCACCATTTTCCATTTCAAAAAAACCATAACTAAGATTAGCTTTAGACAGGTTAATAGAATTAGAATGCTTTTTATCAAAGAAGTTTTCTATATCATCTGATATAGGATGAATAGCAGTCCCATCGAACATATATATACCACCAGAACCCTGCCAGATAGCAACCTGCTTCCTCTGTAACGGTGAAACTTCCAGACCTATCGTACTGATTGCTAAAGTGTAAGGAGCGTTACAACCAATATTATTAGTAAGATTTACTATAAAATATGTATCAGGATCCACACCTTCAACAATATGAGTTGAATGTTCTTTTAATACAAGTATATTACTTTCTATTGTAGTTGTAGTTCTTGCAAACAATTCAACAGCAGCAGTAATTTCAGTTTTATCACCAAATTTCAATGGTTCTCCTGAACCTTCGCCATTAAATGAATTCAACTCATTTACATTAGATACTATAACTTCATTCTTGTCCGATGACTGATTAGAAAATAACCATAATCTTCCCTGTGCCATTAATGGAAATTTATATCCTGCTATAGGTTTCTGTACAGGAATACCTGCAATAAAATAACACAGAGCATCAGGAGAGAATTTTTCACTCCATTCTAATTTATAGTAATAAAGTGGACCATCTTCAGATATCTCCCTTTTAAATTCAGTGTTTTCAGGTATAGCAGTCCATGTTATATATCCAGTTTTACCGAATGATACATTATCTGAAATAGTACCATCATCAATAGTGCCGACAGAAGTCCAGGTAGTACCGTTCCAGTAACTTACAGTTAATGTAGCAGATGATGTTACACCATTAGCCATATTAACGCCAGTTGCTGCAATGTCAGCTACATCTTCTTCATCGCCAGGGGATGTAGATGGTGATACTACAAAACCATTTACACTAGCACCCTTAGTAACTGCTGTAATAGTTACTATCGTACCGGAACTTGTAGCTGTATAGTTCGGAGAACTTGTTTTAGCATTAATACTTTTAGCTACCTCTTCCGCTGTTGTTATTAAATCTGTTATAAACGGTTCTGCTCCATTCATAATCTCTACTGAGTTAACTGTTATTCCATTTACAGTACCTTCAAGCCCTCCTGTAAACTTTACAGAACCTACCGCAGCTGTTGAACTGTTACCATGGTCTGGTATAAACTTTGTCCTGATACCCTGTTGCCTTTCTAAGAAACCTATCTGTAGGTATTCAGTGCTTGCTAATAAATCGTCCATTATCATATAAGTAGAAACATTACCCTGAGTAGTTGCATCAAATGTAAATGAATCTTCAAATACATTAATAGTATTATCCTTGTTTATACTATCTTCTAATAACTGTACTGAGAACGCTGTTCTAAATTCACCGTCCCAGAAATCCTGTATAGCTTGAAACGGTTCACTTATAGTTACATTTGATATAGCAGTAGCAGTATCAGCATCATCTATTTCAATCCTGAACCAGAAACCTAAAATACCGTCAATCATCTTCTGTTTAGCAATATTAGCTGTAGAGTCAAATGTAACCGTACCAGACTGAGCCAGTGGTATACCACCAGCTGATGTATTATCTGTTAAGTTAGTTACAGCAGTCCATGCTCCAGTTGAACTCCAGTAAAAAACAGCCATTGTCCCTGTAGAAGTATTAGCATTTGATACAGTAAATTTAAAACCATCAACAGGCATAGTATTGCCTACTCTCATATTTACATCAGCCGTAGCAGCAGTGTATGCTGAAACAGGAACATCAAAATTTGATGTAGATAACGCAGAGTTTGTAAGCCTTACCTCATCAAAAGTTCCGTTATAGGATTTAGTTGTAACCGTACCATTATGTGTAGCACCTATATAAACAAGTGAGTTATATGCAGAATTATTCGCTGGTCTTACTGTGCTGGTTGTAAATGCCTTCTGCACACCATTTACAAATATATAATAATCATTAGCATTCTCAACTATACGTATATGAGTGAAAACTGAAGCAGATGTAGTTATAGTAGAATTAGGTGTAGCAAGACTTAGTACTGTAGTATTCGCACCTGAAGCCATGTTAACATCAGTAGATGCTATAGTAGTAACACTACTGGCAACAACATAACTATTTACATGATCTCCCTTGATTGCTGATGTTATAGTAATTGTAGCACCAACAGCTGCAGCAGTATAATTAGGACTGCTGGTATGTGCTGTTATATTCGCAGCTACTGCTGTTGCTGTTGTATTTAAATCAGTATCAAATGATTCTGCTCCTGACATTACCTGAACGCTGTTTACTGTAATACCATCAACAGAACCTGCCGCACCTGAATCAAGAGTAACTGTCCCTGTTGCAGCAGTAGTACCTTCCTGTATTTTAAGGTTAACAGCACCGTCTGTATCTACATACATCCAGATATAATCACCAGTTCTGGTACTAACAGCCTGTGAATATAACCCTATATCAGCTGATAAGCTTGCAGCTCTGAGCCATTGCTCATATGTCCAGACTCCACCAGCAAGATTAAAATCAGAATCCGTAGGAATAGTATTCCAGTCACCTGTCCCATCTCCAAGTAATCCGGCAGTACCAAATTTCTTTTTAGCTGTATCAAGTTGTGAGTTAGCTACAGCAGTTACAGTATGAGGTGATATTGGTGAACTATCAGTTATTGTCGTTGAAGCATCTGAACCGTCACAGTGAAGTAATAGTTTAGTTTCTGAACCTATACCAGATACCTGCTTAAGTGTAGCTACATTATTGGAATCAGATAAAGTATTCTGTACCTGTTCAGTATAATCATAAAGAAATGTACCGTTAGGATCAAATATGGTAAAGTTGGATACTCTCGTCTCATCACCACCCCATACCAGAGTTTCAGAGCTATTACAGTAGGCAACATGTTCATCCGGAGCATCCGAGAACCTTCCTATACCAGAACCAGAAGCATCAGTATGCAGAGCCGTTCCTGAAAAATCACCTTGAGAAGGAATCGCTGTAGTATTCTGGAATATCTTTGATTCCGTTTCACCAGCATTTTCAGACTGAACCAGAACATGTGTTTCAGCTGGCTGAACCTTTTTAAATTGATACATTGTTTGAATCTTAGGATGCGAAGTAATAGCCGTAGTATTAATCTTGCTCATACCACCAGTCACACCAGTTACACCGTTGTCAGTATATTTAATATTCTTCAGTGAAGAAAAATTATCACTAACAACAGACGCTTGATCCTCTGAAACGAATTCCAGTTTCATCTGATCAAGACTCTTTATACATCTTCCAGTTAATGAAAAGTTAAATGGTATTAAATCATCAGTTTTTGTTTTTTTTGCCATAGGTTAAATATTCCTCTGCCTTCTCTTCATATTAACAGCAACTCTTCTCTTATGTAATGCTTTAATAGAATCACCGACCATTCTTTTTACAGCCTCTTCAGCAGTAGTAAACCATACATTAGCAAAACTTGCCTCACCATCCCTGTACTTGTAAAATCCTGCTGCAAAATATATTAATGCTTCCTGATATATATCTGGAATCCTAATCATATCATAATCAGAATATACAGGTGCTGGTCTTGCTATATACGGCACAGTAATAGTTTCTGATCCTGTACTCGGAGGAGGATCTAATACTATTTTATACCTACCCCCTGGCTGTATTACATATGCGTCACCAGATGTCCAGTCGTTATTAGTTCCATTAAACAGAGCTACCACCAGAACCGTAGACGATGTCTTCGATATCACTTTACCAAAGCTACCATCTGTAGTATTATGTACTACATCATGAGGTGACACATCTGAAAAGTCACCAGCAGAATCATTTAAGGTTGACTTTCCAGCCGTCTTCGCTACCGTAGACGTTGCTGTGCCAGTTACCTGACTATCTAATGTTTTATCATCAACAAGTGAAAAGGATTCAGGAATAGATACAGATGTTACTGTCTCATTAGTCTGATTACGAAACTTAGCATCTTCGTCAGTTAGCCTGAGATTATGCATAGTCGTACCATCAGAATACTTTATAATTCTGTAACCATACGCATCTTTCCTGTACAGATTAATAAAATCAGCATTAAGTGTGTAATCAGTCTGATCTGCTACAGTTGTTATTGATTGGTCCTTTGTTACATGCCTAATTCTACAGTTCAACCTTGCCATACCTTTATTAAGTAGATTAAAGGTTGTAAAGTCATCCAACTGATTAGACCCAGCTTCTTCATTGAGAAGCTGACGCAACTCATAAGCCATTAACTTTCCGTCCATACAGCTTTCCTTCCTTATCTAGCTCCGGTTAATTCCTCGGCCTTCTTGTTAGCTTTTTTATGATTCATGATATGTATACCCTTCTGTGCTGTTGTACCTTCAAAATCACAATCAAGTTCATCACATTTCCAGGGTTTAAACATACGTTTCTTTTTCACAGTTTTGTTCACATTTTCAGGATGTTCATCTTTAGTGAACACTTCACTTTCCTGAACATTTTCTATGGCCCCAAGTTGTTTTTCAAGGACCCCAAGCTTGGTCTTAAGTTCTTCCTTAGTATAAGTAGTTTCCGACACAGGCTGTCTTGATATCATAGGTCTTCTATTAGAGCGTGACATAATATCACTTTCATCCATATTACTAGTCATCTTCTTCTTACCAAAAATCCTCTCATGAGCTTTAGCGAAAACTTCATTAGTATAACCTACCATCGGTTTAGAACGACCTGAATTATTTTCAGACCTTATAAGTTCCCTACTGGCAGAACCCATATTAAAATAATGATACATAATTTTTCTTACTCTATCTGCTGCATTCCTAGAAACTCTACCATCATCAGTTATATTAGATACATTGAATGCCTCAGCAATGACTGGGTCAAGCTTAATACAGGGCTTGTCATTCAAATCAGCTTCCTGTTGTGGCCTAGCTATAGAACCCTTTCCTTTTAGCTGATCATATCTTGAATATAGAGTCTCTGATACCTCTTTATCTAATCTTTTTAATTCATCCAGCATTAAGTTCTGTTCATGCCGTGAATATTCTGGTCTGGATATAACTATTCCATCTAGCCTATCCTGCATATTCTTCAATGCTGCTTTAGCGTCAAAAATATTATCAGATGGTATATAACCACCCTCCAGATCTCTTTCCAGAGTATCCATCTCTTCGCCTAATTCATTAATTTGATTGTCCATCATCCAGGCTGGATATTCAGAACGAATCATACCATCTTCTGCTTGACCTTTTCGGTCCGGTTTACCAAATACACTCTTCATTGAATTGTCTCCTTAAAGATTAAAAGTAGGGCTAGGCTAGAAAAAGCACCTAGCCCCATTAAAAAAGTAAAACTGTTTATGTGTTTACTGTAGTAGTAGTTGTACCAATACCGACACCAGCACCAACTGTTTCTGAATACTCATTAGCAAAGTTAACTACAGCGTCACCAACTAAAGCAGCATTATCAGATGCTACATTACACATCAGGAAATTACCGATTACAAGACCAGTAGTTCCTGTTAGTAACTCTATGCATGGCTCAGTGCCAATACCACCTGTATCACCATTCTGTAGTATATTACCCTGAATAAGAATCTCAGTTGAAAGCGTAGAATCACCTGCTATACATGCAGTAGAATAGTCACCATGAATCCTGTTATTTTTAATAACAGTATTCGCTGTATCAGCATCCATATGGATAGCTGCAACAGATCCACCAAGTGCCATATCTATTGTACAACCTTCAATAACACAACCAGTGTTATTATTAGTAAGAGATATAACAGCGTTAAACTCATCTGTATTTGCTGAATCTACCATGAATTCACAATTCTTGATTGTGCAGTAATCTACACCATCTTCAATGTCAATCCCCTTGAGAACAGCTGTTACAGATGATACAAACCTGATATTCTCAATATGTACATTATCAGCACCTACGGCAAATTCACCAGCTGCGATAGTATAAGTCAGTGTTGGTTTATTAGAACCGTTACCACAACCTATAATTGAAATACCAGCTACATCAGCATCTATCTGACTCGCAGTAGTAATAGTTTCTGCGTGTCCAGGTGCCACATAAATTACATCACCATTATTAGCAGTGCAGACATTAATAGCTGCGTCAATCGTGCTAAATGGTTGCCTCTTTTGACCGTCACTAGTAGTTGTACCTGCATTGCCGTTACCGGAGTCAACAAAGTACACATTACCGTAAACTGGTCTACCACCTATATCATGGAGTGCTGGAGTTACTTCACGAACACCACCATGATTATATGGAAATCTTCCTGCTGTCATAATTAATTCTCCTTTAAATTATGTGCGTGTTTTTGGGTCTAATCCAGCAGATGCGACACCCCCTGCACTAAAAAGTAAATTAGCTTTACGCTACTACGATACGTTGTTATGATAACCCCAACGCCAGTCTTTAAATAGGTAACCGAACCTACCATGAATACTATGAACATTAGACAGTGTATCCTTGTCTATATGAACCAAGTATTTTGGATCGATTCTATCAAACCATAAAAGATCTCTCTTTGTCTGATTAACCCTAATCAATGACCAGTCAGTCGTTGATGTTTCATCTAGTAATACCCATGGAATAGAAGAGTACTGACCTTTATGTACATTTATAGTACCTTCATCAGTATACAGTCCCTTATCAGTTCCAATTATTTCGTTAATAGTGTCACTTAACGTAATAGGTGCTACTATTGCCAGCTTATCCCTAGAGCCAATAAGGTTACCCATAGAGTCTCTTAGTCTTTGCAGACTGATTCTCGCAGCTGCTAAACTTGTAGGATCAAGAGCTGATGTACCTGTGTTACTAAAACCTGAAGTTGTACTTACGCTTGGAACCTTGGTTGTATGTGCTGAGTTAGCCCATGACAAACCTTCTTCAGATTCCTGGAAGTCGAATGCGGCAGATGTAGCATTAGCGAAAATGTTTACACCCATCTTTTCTTTCTTCCTATCGTAAGAATTTCTCAGATCCCTTGCTTGCTGCATCATAACAGGATACTGTTTATCCTCTATAAGAGCAGGATCAATTTCCAGCCTGTTAGCAAACCTCTGAAAGATAACCTTTGAAGTGTATCCAGGATACTGCTTCTGTGTTATAAACTTACCAGACCAAGCGTATGCGTCCCTAACACCAGAAATAGCCATGTACTCTTCAAAAGCTCTATCGGATTTACCTGAACCAAAAATCTTAGGGATCATTGATTCGATATCAGCGTAATGTGCTTCTTCTTCGACTACCTGTCTCATCTTAGCTTCAAGTAGTTTAATAAATTCATCTGAATGATTCATCTGTTTCTCCTTTTAAAAACTACTCAACATCAGTCAAAGTGCTGATAGTCAAAAAATCCGATTACATGCTCTTCCCCAGCATTTTGAAGGTTCATCTCCAAGACATTGAAAATCCAGTGATTGTCTGCAGATGTTTGTGCAACGTCAAAATACAGAGCTTCTGCATCTGTTGCCAGTGCAGATTCTCCGAATGTTCTACCAGGTACTCTGACGAATGTATCGCCAATAGCAGTACCTTTACTGAATGCCTGATCATTTGTAGGTGTAGTTGTACTTGTATCATCCGTTACTCTCTGTTGACCTTCACTTAGCCCTGTTCTACAGTACATACTACATGTATCTGCAACAGGTGTAAAGTCACAAGCATTTGTTACTGTACCAGAAATCCCTGTAGCGTCAGCTACAGTATTGGTAAGTAAAGTAGGTGCAGTTCCGTATGCTGCATTAAATAACGGAACCTTTACCTTTGTCCAGGGGGTAAGTAAAGCAACCTTTACATGTACTGACTTATCACCATAAATCCAGGAACCCCTATCCGAACTAAAACCTAATTCCCTTGCTTCCTGAGCTGCTGCCGTAACAACACCAGTTACCTGATTACCTACAGCTGTTGTGTTACTAACATGCGTAGGGTCACGTTCATCAACCGCTTCTATAATACCGCATATCTTAGTTGTTGCATCGGGTCCAGCTCCAGCTGCTCCGGCATTTACAATACCATCATAAGCTCCAGCTTCCCATCCAACTAACATACCAACACGATATATATCAACAGCATCAACAGGGGCCCAGATTCTCTGAACCGCTAACGATCCAGTGTCTACTACTTCCATAATAAAATCCTCCTGTTAAAACTTTCTAACAAAAATAAAAACAAAACGTGAAACTAAATTGAAACGTATGATTAATAATCACCACGCCAGTTTAAATTTCCGCATCCTGGACATCCTTTAGTATCCACAATCTTACGAAGGTGAACCACCGTTTGATGATTTCCGTCTGCTCCTCGTTTCACCACATATGTATTACGCTGAAAAAATGTGGGATCACCTAATCTTAACTGTACGCCACGCTGAAGCGTACTTACAGTTGTGAAATCCTGATAGGTTGTATGCATCTTAGAAGCTCCATCATCCAGAAAATCCGTTACATCATTACAGTGCATACCACAAAACCAGCAAGCGTACCAGTTACCATACTCTCCACCATCACCTGGTAAGGGTATAGTTCTGCTTACCGACCTGCTTCTGCGACTCGGTCTTCCTAGTCTCCTTGGTTCTGTCACTGTTACTACTCCTTTTATATAACTCTCTAGATTCCTTTACCGGAACATGTGGTAGTAAATTACCAGCTTCCATCTTAAATTCAAAGGAACCCCAATGTTCATTGATTATAGCATCTGACAACATGCCAACAGCTCTGGCCAGTTTATTGAATTGATTCTGATCCATATTATCAGTAATCGTTATAACCTTCATTGCTTATTCAGAGCCTTATTAGCAAAATCAGCATTACCAGACTCACCTAAATCATCCATCAGTTGCTGTGCATCTGCTGACATCTCAGGCATTGCCTGTGAAGTCTTAACCGTAGAAGTGTTAAGGTTACCAGACCCTGGCTGAACTGGTTTAGTTGAAGGTGTTTTATTAAAGGGTATCTGCTTACCTGCTGCGTTCATCTTCCTTAAATATGATCTCTCAGCCTCACTCCAGCCTATACGACCATCTACTATGGCATTACCTGTAGATTCTGGCATTGAGTGAGTACTGACAAGTAAGTCATGCTCCCTAGATATAGCATTGAATACATCATCGTTATCAACGCTCATAGAAGATTCACCAACAGATTTATTATACTCTTCCAGATACCTTCTATTTGCTTCTACCTGCGTATTTTGAAAATTCCGAAACCTTTCAATTTCTTTAGATTTATAATCCTTTAATTCAGCTTTAGTTACAGGTTCATACTCATCATCATCAGTAATTTCCTCTTCATGTTTTTGAGACATTTCATTTATCTGAGTTTCTAAAATATTCATCTTCTCAGATAAATCTTTACGCTCTCCATCATACCTATTTATCTGATTCTGCTTACCTATAAGTTCATCTCTAAGTCTTTCAATTTCTAAAGTCTGCTCACTCTTCTCTTCAGATGCTGCATCCGGAATAGCTGAATTATCATCAATGTTTGCTGCTTCATTCAGTTCCTCTTCAGGACTTTTTTCACTTCCGACTGTTTCGGCCATTATTTTTTCTCCCCATAAATTATATTTCTAATCCTATTAATATTCTTAACATACTCACGTTTCTTCTTATTCCATAATTCTCTAACGAGTCTATATAGATTAAGAACATATATACTCTCTACAGTTGCTTCACCTTTCCAGATCTTTTCATATGCGAGATCTATTTTTTTAGTTACCTCAGATATAACATCTACCCCCATACTACTTTTATATGCCGTAACAAAACTTTGTCCGTTATTAACCCTGATTCTATCCTTGCTAAATATTCTATCGTTAGCACATTTCCGACTATATACTTTCCATTCATCTGAACTGAAAATATTTATTCCAGATTTTTCGGACTTGTCTTCACATGAATCAACAGTGCTACAGATATTAATCAATACATTTCTACATAATTTCAACTCAGCATTACCCTTATCAAGTTCAGCCTTGGAACTTACCCTCGAAACATCATTTGGTAGATTAACAATTACTTCGGACAATAAAAATGCTATATCATAAACTAACTCCCTGCCTATCTTATGATTCAAGGCATCATGAAACTCCGGACTATCGAACAGTAATTTTAATATTCCATCAGGGATACCAGAGAATCTAGATCTAAATTGCTTTATCTCCTCCTCTATGGTCCACCTCCTGGAATTTGACCTCCTGGCTGTGGTAATCCTGACTGGTTAACTGGCGATTGTGCCGCTGATAACTCTCCAGCACCTGCTCCTCCAGCACCACCTGCTGGTTCCTGTACAGGTGCTGATTCATCAAATAACCCTTTAGTTGCTTCCTCCTCTTCCTTACCCAGTAATCTGAATATCTGTTTAAGAATATTATTAACAACAGCTGAAGAATTAGGATTCTGAGAATTAACAACATATCCCATTGTAGTATTTAACCTATCAATCTTAGCACCCTTAGTACTGTCAGTATCTATTGATTCAGATATAGGATGATAAATATAATCAAGATCAGCATTAAATGCCAGAGCTACATTTTCACCTAACATATCTATAGCAGTTTCAGCTAACATAAACTGCCCAGACATCTGCACAATCATCCAGTATAAATTATTCATCATAGTATTTTCAAATACTAGATTCTTATACTGGCTACGAACATTAACCTGTTTTTCAGCTCTAGCAACTGTAGTCGCAGCAGCAGACGATAATACTGGCACACCTGAATCCCTAGCATTAGTTTCATTAAACTTTTCAGTTAATAAGTTCATCATATTAAGAGCTGGCATAGTGTTATTTTGAAAATCAACAACCTCAGTACCAGATGGCCATACTTCCATGGGTGCTATCCTTAATGGCATTTCTTCTTCATCAAACCCCTCTGGCTGTTTTATAATCTTAAGCATACCTAGTAATGTATTATCTGTAGTTGCAGCGAAAGTATCATTAATAGCTTTCTGTAGTCCTCTACTACCAACATCATCACCAAATCCTCTATCATTAGTTGGATGTATATAACATAGACCTCTGGCAATAGGAATATATCTATCCCCCCTAGCGTCTATGTAAGGATTGATTATATGCCTAATTAAAATCTGTTCAGAACTTTCACCATTTAATACTGCTATATTCTGTACTAAATGTACTAATTCAGCATCTTTTAATTTTTCACCATTAGCGTCATACCCATAATCAACTTCTTCAGGATCACCATTTATATCACGGCTAACTACCTTGGCATAGTCCTTTCCCCATCTCTCTATAATCATCAGGTTCTTAACTGGCGTACTATCATTATCCTGTTTAGGTGAAGTGGCTCTTAAATCAAAGTCTATAGTTTTTTTCTTCAATTCAGTTTCACCGGACAACTTAATTCCCCTGATTCTATCTAGATTGATATAATCAAGCTTTTCTTCGTCTTTTTCCAGATCTTCTAGAGTTGTATCATATCTAAGTACAATCCAGTTCTTGTTCCTGATATTAGTCACAGTTTCACCTGAGTATCTAATATTCCTAGGATCTATAACATCAAAATTAAACTGGTCACGTATAACATCTACAACATCCTCATCTACCTCTTCCTCTATAACAGCAGGTTCCTGTTCATCACTTACCCTCTCATTACCTGCTATATCTACATTTTCAAGGATAGTCTGCTGTGTTACCTGAATAGTTTTAGGTTCTAAATCCTGTTCCCACCATGCACGTATATAACTACGACCACCTATGTTCTTAGTCATAGATAATCTCATATACTTCTGGAAGTAATCCAGACTGGTCCTGCTTAGGGTTTTATCTATAAGATCCTTAGCAGCTCTCGCAGCTTCCTGCTTGTCTGGGTCTGTAGACTGAATATTAACTGACACAAACTCCTTCCTTGCAAAGTATGCATTAGCATCATCTGCAGCCTGACCTTGAATAGCATTGAGAAACTCTGGTATAGGTATATTGCTCTGCCAGTCGTAATCCCTATCACCTCTAACATTATCAAACATATCAAGAGCTAATTCAAAATCACGATCATCATCTGTGTTATTACTTTCACCTGTAAGATATTCACCATGTATCCGTTTTACTATAATATCTTCGACCAGACTCTTCTTAGTAACCTTAACAGGTTTATTTTTATTGTATGCCATTAGATTTCCCTAAAATTTTCTTTAAAACTGCTACCTCAGCAGCCTTTTCTTTCATAAGTTTTTTACTAGCTTTCTGTGCTTTAAGAAACCTTTTGCCATCAGCTCTTATTTTTTCAGCATCAGCTAAAGTTCTTACATCAAACTCTGCTTCAAAATCTTTATCTTTTATTGCACCCTGTTTGATAACTTTTGGCATGAATATCTCCTATATTTTAAAGTAAGTACTAATTCGCCTGTCTTTATATTTACGCCTACGAATATCCATATCATCTTCATAGAAGACTTCCTGATATTTAAACCTCTTTTCCTTCATAATACCCTCTAAAGCAGTACAGTGATGACTCCATTTCTGAGAAGGTTTACCATTTTCAACTCTCCATTTATATATGGAGTTCAGGGTAACTCTGCAATTACTGGATATCCATAAAGTTGGTATTCTTTTCTCAAAGCCATGTTCATCTCTAACCTTATTATTAAATGGTTTCTTGACTAAAGATGAATTAATAAGTCTCTGCTTAATATTATCTCTTCCACGTAGAAAACCTTTCTTAGTAACATAGTATTTAGTATCATAAGGTTCCCAACTAGCACCAGTACCAAAACCTGATTTTTTAAATTCTTTAAACTCTTTATTCAGATCCTGAATAACTGTGGTATTAGTATTTGACTGATTTTCATTTGCTAATGGATCTATACGGTCTAGCCTGAACTTATAATCACCGGATGTATCAGCTATCTGTTCGGCAATAATCTTAGTAGTATTCTTCTTGGGATCTATATTAAGTTCATGCCAGACAAAACATTCATCTGTCGGAGATAACGATAGAAATAAAATAGGGTTAACATTAGTACTATGATAATCCCATGTCCTAAAGTGCGTCCAGGGACTGGGTATGATATCTATCATAATACCACCTTATCCCTAGAAGTCTCCTCCTCAAAAGCTTTTTTAAGGTCGATTGAATGTACTGACCAGTCAAACTGAGGAAATATCCTAGATGATAACTGTGTAAATACGCAGAAGCGTCTCATCATCTGAACTTCAGGATCAGGATACTCCATCAGGTACTCAATAACATTCTCCGTACTAAGCACTGGATTGTCATCTGACGCTGATTCAATTACGGCTATAGAATAATTACTATTGGTTCTCTCTATCTGAGCTTTAGTCTCACCACATATCTTCTTATAATATTCATCTAGCATAAACTGAGATCTATAGTAAACTTTAGCTCTATCGTAAATCTGATCAAACAATATAGTACTCTTCGTGTCCTCAGTGACAGTATAGGTGATGATGAAGTCACCCTTCTCGATCATAAGCCTGGGTCTCTGTTCGTCATAAAAGCCCTCAGAACCAAGTTCGTCAGCCCATATACTAATTCTCTGATGCCCCCTCGTTGATTCAACTGGCATCTTATAGGAAACGAACTCAAAGATGATATCATCACCACCGTATGGATCGTATAACCCTATCTGTTTCTTTCTAGATGTTAAAGGATTATGAATTAAGAATGGAGGACACCATTTCATAAATTCAAGATACTGTACAGACTTTACTTCCTTAGAACCGTCAGCTTCACCAGATTTGCCTCCCTCACTCTCTGGGAGTATGTCACCAGCAAATCTTATTATTTTGTTACCACGTTTATGTAACCTTACTTCCTTACGGTTATCCCTCGGACACTTAGGGCATAATCCGTCCTTATAACGCATTTCTAAACCGTTAAGCCAGGTACTTGGACTAAATTTATGACCATTAGCACATTCAAAGTAATTTATATTACGTTCAGGTATGGGATGAGTACCCATGACCCTATGTATGTAACCCATACAGGTCATAGCACCCTTACCCCTCTGATTGCCAAAGAATAATGCTATAGTCTTTTCAGGTATATTTAAAAACTGTCTACTCTCCCATGTATGTATATACTGAGAGAACATATTGAAGTCGTTAGCTTGTCTAATCGCTTCCGGAGATAGTTCCATAATTTATTAATGAACAGCTTAACTAAATGATGGAGTACATCCCATCCTTAACACAACCTCACCTGTAGCCCCACCATTCTTAGCAGTCGCATCACGATTAACTAAACTAACATGAATCTTACTGGTGTGATCTTCGTCATAATATTCTATACTCTGAGCTAACGGATTTGGGTAATAAGTAGTACCAGTTCCTGCAATAGTATTACCATCAGACGCAGCCAGCGTAACCCTGTTTATAATCTTACTCTCATCAAGATTAGATTCATCATAATCAGAATTTGACCAGAATATTAATTCCATATCAAGACCAGTCTGGTCTGCCTGAAAACTTAATTCAGATATACTGCACTTGTTTATACCTGCCGTAGCCCAGTCACTTGGCATGTCAATACTTTCGCTCTCTATAGCATTCTGTGCCAACGCACCTGTAAAGTGATCATCCTTATCACTTACTATGTTCCTAAAACCTGTACTTCCCATAATTTCCTCCTCGTAAAATATAACTTTAAAAGTTTATCCGACCTCTGCTTCAAGTCCTGTATGCTCTGCAGCCTTCTTCGTCTTGGCTAATTCTTCAGGTGTTAACTCACTTTTGAAAATATTCAAAGCCTTTGCCTTACGATTACGGCTACGTATCAGACCAATCAATGTGCCTATCAGTCCACCTCCTGCTACTGTCCCACCTGCAACCTGACTGATCAAACCCTTTGTCCATTCTATTCCAACTCCTACCTGTTCCTCAACCCCTGTCCTGCCTACCATCCTTGCATACTGCTGCATCATATTTTCAGCCGATGAAGGCTTGATGTCAGTAGCCATTTTATTACCCTTGTATATTATCTTTGCCAGGGCAAGTTTGGTCTTTTTATCCGTATCCTTATCAGCCAGAGCAAGCAGTTTATCATTGAAATCCGCATTAACGCTTTTCAGATGTGATAACTCTCCTGCCTTAAGATGAGTGTCCACATCCGGCACTAATGCCCTGGACAACATTGAAGCACACCCTGCCGTAAGGAATAGAGTTATTACACCTACGATCAATACTACACTTCCCCTTTTCCTTGTCTTCATAATATACTATCTCCTATTAAATTAATTGTTACTCAGGCTTATCAGGATACACGACTTCATCTGGACTATCATAATCCTGTGGTATATCTCTAAGTGCCTGTCTGTAAGTCTCCCACTCCTCTTTCTTTTCAGTAGTTATAGGAGCATCGGCAAGTATCAGATAATCGCTTTCCTTTAACAGCTTGTCTCTTTCATTCCTTATTATCTTCCACCTCTGACAAGATTCAATTTCCGCATCTGTTACTAATGAATCAAGTTGTGCAAATGTTGGCTCTGCTCCTAATTTTGCAGTATTCCAATATGTTATTTCTACGCCAGAACCTAGATTGTCAAAAGTTACATCACTTCTTAAAACTGTTGGATATAAATGAACTACTTTTTTAAACAATTTTTTTATAAAATTGTTATCTGCAATATCATCTAGTTCATCTTGAGTGTAAGGTCTTTCAGTAGTTACACCAGTTACTACATTTCTTTCTCTTACTAACATTATAACCCCCTATTCATAACTAATATTAATTGCACCAGCGTCAAAATCATCTGGTGTACCAGTAGTTGTAATTCTTAATTGTGTAAGCTCCGCTGAAAGTGATTTACTACCAGCAGATCCACTCCAATTTGTACCAGTAGAATCTCCAAGATTGCCGTTACTTATCCATGTGAATGCTGTTGAATCTTCAAGTGAAAATATAATTGATCCATGATGCTTTTGAGCAGCAGAACCTTCTCTCAGCAATTGAAAACCTGCAGTTGATTTGGTAGTTGCGTTTACATTTTGCACCATAGCTAAATAACCAGATGTTTCAATGCCTCCAGCATCTCCAAGTTGAATCATTAATGACTCAGTGCCATCTACTGAAACTCCAAAAAGATTAACTGTAATTCTTTTAGTACCAGCAGGGATGCCTGTAAAATCTATTGCAGTTCCACTTGTTGAAGCCTGTTCAGTTCCAAGAGTTATTCCTCCACTACTTACAACTCCAGTTCCATCAGCCTTTGTATAGCTAATACATTGTACCGTATTAGAACCTGTTGACTGAAAGGTTGCTACATCACCAGCAGCAGTAGTAATATTTGCCTCACCAGGTAAATCCAGATTAGTAGCATGATGAGTCATTGTCAACACTCCATCAAACTGGAGAGTAAATTGACGGTCAGCAGCTACGGTCATGGCAGCAAAACTAACTGTACCTGTCACATCAAAATAATCTCCGTCTGTGTCAATTACGAGTGGAGAAGCTGAAGTTAAATCTCCACCCTTCTCTGTCTGGATGTAGTTCCCATCCGTATCAAGAACTCCACCCAGTTTAACCGTAGTACCAGTTTGCCCCCTGATAATATCGGCTTTAACCGTACTATTTGAACCATCAAAATCTATCTGTCCCATTTATTCTCTCCTTAAATTAATTGTTACTCCAGCTTTATGCAGGTTTAGGAAATTTTGCTTTTACAGCAGCAATAGTGTCTTTCCAAACATTAGTTCCATTTACAATATCCCAATATTGCATATCAAGCTGGTCTTGAATAATAGGGTATCCCTTTTCCTTACTATCTACAACACGATTGCCTTGTTCGTCTAAATGACTTACAACTTTACCATCAGTCCTATGCAAAACCCATGCGTTGGCTTCTTTCTTTTCATGGTTGGTATTCCAATCCGTAGCTATAGCTTCTTTCTCTATTTGTGTAAATGGAACACCATCACCACCACCTTTCTCTCCTACATCTTCCCATGTGAAGGGATATTGATTTGCCATAATTTGTTCTCCTTATGCTTTAGTTAATCCGTAAAGTGTAAATATACCGCTTGCAATATTACCAGAAGACATGAGAAAACGAACACCAGTTTGTGCTGCACTACCAGCAGCATATAATCCATTACCAGAACCAATCGCATTAACATCTGTAGACATTCTAGTTCCACCTTGCCAATAAATATGTTTTAAAGAAGTAGCATCTGGTGAAGAAAAATATAATGTGGTATTAGAATTTTCAGTAGCTCCATTACCTTGGTTGGGATGAATTATAATTTGACTATCTGAACCACTAACTACGCCTTTAGAAGTAGCTGCTGCATCATCTGAATTTGTAGTATGATACCTATATCCTGTTGCTACATACGAACCACCAACTTTTAGCAAACAATGAAGTGCTGTAGCATCGGTTGCGGGTATAACTTTAGAACATTTAATCATATATTCATCATAGGTACTACCTATACCAGTTTCAAGATCAACTGTTGCAGATGAACTCGCTGTTACAGATTGAAGTTCTACCCATCCACCACCTGCAGCTTGCCAACTGCTCGTTCCATCTCCATCTTCCCGTAAAAATTTCGTTCCCCCTGCCTCGCCAGTTGAAAGTACAGCTGTGCCTTCAACGCTACCAACAACTGCTGTTCCATCTGCTTTCACATAACTGATACATTGTACTGTGTTTGCTCCTGTTGATTGAAATACAGCTACATCTCCAGCAGCAGTTGTTATATTAGCTTCACTTGGCAGGTCAAGATTAGTAGCATGATGAGTCATTGTTAAAGCACCGTCAAATTGTAATGTAAACTGTCTATCGGCTGCAACAGTCATCGCTGCAAAGTTAGTCGTGCCAGTTACATCAAAGTAATCTCCATCAGTATCAATTACAAGTGGCGATGCCGATGCTATGTCTCCACCTTTTTCTGTCTGCACATAATTACCGTTTACATCAAGAACTCCACCTAGTTGAACTGAACTAAGAGGTCTGCTTACGGTTATATTACCAGTACCGTCAGGCGTTGTTATCTCTGTAACTTTTAAAATTGATGCCATGATTTCTCCCTTATATTATTGTCCAAGTTGAACCATTACTAACCACTACTGTATAAGTGTTCGCAACAGAAACTGGTCCAACTGTACTGCCATTCTCGTCACCTGCAAAGGTAATGTTTTCTGATATTGTTTTGGCGTTTGTTCGTATAACTGAGTTAGTTCCCAGACTAGGACCACCGCCAGTAATAGTTTGCCAAGAGCAAGAATTATCACCATCTGTTCTTAAATATTTAGAAACGGATTCACCTGTAGATAAAACTGCCGTACCTTCAACAATAGCATCTGATGAATCAATTAGAGTAATATCTTTATTAGGCATGGTAACTGTTCTTGTTGTACC
>Ga0080013_1000619_pt1 | contig 49848 bp, 56 predicted proteins | sample ETNvirenome_6_85_FD_69236 | JGI IMG/M metagenome (GOLD analysis project Ga0080013, IMG submission 69236) | Marine viral communities from the Pacific Ocean - ETNP_6_85 (SPADES assembly) (version 2) | ecosystem: Environmental > Aquatic > Marine > Oceanic | place: Pacific Ocean | collected 2013-06-19
CCATCGTATATATTCAAAATCAGGGTGTTTGTCTTTATAGGTATCCATAAATTTTGTAGGAGCTGGTTTTGGTCCTATCCATATTTGATGAATTATTTTTGGTATTTGAGACATATATTATAAATATTGTGTTTATATGTTTAAATAAAGTTATACAATATATTATATATGACAAATTTAATATTAATTACATCAGTTATAAATACTCCAAATACTCCATTATCTTATAGTAAGGTTAGATCCATTTTTACACGAGAACAAAGATTTGAACAAACAAAAAAAACAATAGAATCAGTAAAGGAAAAAATTTCTAATAAAAAAATAATGATAATTGAATGTACAGATTTTACCAATAAGGAAAAAGATTATTTTGATAAAGAATGCGACTATGTATTAAATTTATGGGACAGAAAAGAATTACATAAAAAAATATTTGGTCTATCCAAATCACTTGGTGAAGGAACGATGACAATTGAAGCATTGAAATACATAAAACATAATAATTTAGTGTATAATAATTTATTTAAAATATGTGGAAGATATTGGTTAAATAATAATTTTAATTATAATGTATATGATAATAATAGTTTAGTTTTTAAGAAAATAAATGGAAATATTAATAATATTTTTACTTCTTTTTATAAGATTCCATATGATAAAGTAAATAAGTTATTAAATTTTTTAAAAGAAAATGAAATATCTATGAAACGAGGAATCGGTTACGAAATATTATTTGCTAAATTTTTAAATCATATTAAATATGCAAATACAATATTTATAGATAAAATTGGTTATGAAGGACAAGTTACCGTTTGTGGTACAAATTATATAGGGTAATAATTATATTAAAAATATGTTTGTTAGTTTTAATATAATGAAAATAGCAATAATAGATGGCGTAAATCAAGATATTGGATTAAAAATTTTATTTCAAGAAGCAGATTATTTTATAAATAATATAGAAATTAATAAAAGAGATAGTCTACAAAAATATAATATTGATATGAACCCTGATTGGAGTTTAATAAATGATAAAAATTATGATTATTTGTTTATTATAATATCATTATACGATGCTTTTAAGGAACGTAAATTTTTTAAACAAAATATTTTTAATATATTGCAAAAAGAATTACAAATTGTAAATAATAATAGTTTTAAGAAAGTATGTATTTTTGATAATTATGATTACGATTATGATCCGAATGAAATTATAAAAAATAAAAATATAGATTTATTTTTTAAAAGAAATTATAACAAGCATAAATCTTATAAAAAAAATGTTGTTCCTTTTCCATTTATAATGTTTGGTAAAAAATCATTAATTGAAAAATTAGATGAAACTAATAATAATGATATTAAACATAATCGATTATTTTTTTCAGGATGTTTATTTACACATATAGATAATGAAATAAATTATGTTAGAGATAGAAGAAGGATGTATAATAAGATATTTAATATAGTTTATAATCCGGGCAGATTAAATTATAATGATTTTTTAAAGTGTATTCGCGAATCTAAATATGCTTTAGATTTAAATGGTGTTGGTGATCCAAATAAAAGAACTTTTGAAATATTATCTCAAAATACATTAAGAATTGGAGAATATAATAATTTAAAATGGCCTTTTAGTGAAGAATTTTGTGAAGAAACTATATTTAAAACAGCAGAAGAATTAATTGAAAAACTTAATCATTTGGAGAGAAATGTAGACATTTATAACAAATGTCTAGAAAATCAAAAAAAAATTTATAATAAATATTTTAATAAAAAATGGATTAAAAGTTATATTATTAATTATATTATAGAATGCAATATTATGGACAAGCATTAGAAGACAAATATCTTTATGAAAATTATTTTAAGGATAAAAAAAATGGTACTTATATTGAATTAGGTGCTATGGATGGCGAGTTATATTCAAATACAAAATATTTTGAAGATAATCATCAATGGACAGGTATTTTAATCGAACCAAATATATATCAATTCAATAAATTAAAAGTAAATAGACATAATAATAAATTATTTAATAATTTAATTAGTAATATAAACCAAGAAGTTATATATAAATTTTTTTTTGATAATTATTCAGGTGTTTCCGGTATAAAACATACATTACCCGATGAACATTTTAATACTTTTTTTAATCCAAATGGAGCAGTAAGTAGAACAAATCCAAATAGTGAAATAAAAATGAAATCTGTTTCCTTAACAGAAATTATAAAACAATGTGATTTTGATAGATTTGATTTTCTTTCTTTAGATGTAGAAGGACATGAATATGAAGTTTTATCTTCATGGGATTTTTCAATTCCTATTGATATTATATTAATAGAAGCTTTAGGTGGGTCTCAAATAAGTAAGGGGGTATTATGTGATAAATTATTAAAAAAAAATGGTTATATATTTGATACAGATTATAAACATAATAAAATATATAAGTTAAAATAATTTTAATTATATTTTAATAAAATATAACTTATAGAAATATATCTATTATATATGAGTTATTATAGCTTAACTGGATATGATCGTATATTTGTCGAAGGGGTAAATAATTATAAAAAATATGGACATTTTTTTGAGAATTTTCGCGATACTGGCAATTCACGCTGTTATAACTTTTGTATTAATGGTGGCACAATTGATAATAAATCTTTAAATCATGCTAGAAATATTAATAAAGAATTATATGAAAAATTTATGAATCAAAAAAATAAAGGATTAACGGGTTATAAAGGTATTGAAGATAAATATGAAGAATTTGATGACTGTGATAGCAAACATTTATTAATGCTTACAATATTATTTAATAATAACATTGATTTTAAAAATATCGTTGAAATTGGTGGAGGTTATGGAAATTGTGTAAGAATAGCAAATAATATTATAAACTATAATAAATGGAAAATTATAGATTTACCACATATGATTGAACTTCAGAATTATTTTTTAAAAAACAAAATTAGTGATACATCAAATATTGAATTTATTGATGGTACAAATAATAATTATGAATTTAAAAAAACGATATAGATGTTGTTATAGCAACACATAGTTTAAGTGAGTTATCTTGGGAAAATTTTATTAACTATATGGAAAATATTGTTATACATAGCAAATATTTATATTTGGGATATAATAAAAAGTGTCCATCACCGTTTTTAATAAATAAAAAATTAAATTATATTAATGAAAATGGTTATATTAAAATAAATAATTTTGATTATACTGAAAAACAAGGCGCAAATGTTTCATATACACTATTTAAAAATACTAGAATTAATTAATCATTATAATAATCTTTCAGATAAATATCATATTTTGGTGGTAAGTTTACATTATCTTTTGTTTTAATATATTGTAAATCGAGACCACCTATAAAATTAATACCTTTTTCAATAGCATTTTTTAATTTTTCTTTATTCAAATAATTATCATTATTATATTCTTGATGAGCAAATGATTGTATTTTTTTAATAATAAAATCTATATTTCCAAAATAACTAAGATGCCATCCACCATATGGTATAGCTCTAACATGGTTAGTATGTTCCCAAATTCTCATTTGTTGAAATGTTAAATTAATATTTTTATATGTTTCCCATGTTAATAATTTAATACCATTCCAATTTTGTCCCTCACCTAATCTATAATTTAAATTATAATAATACATATCTAATGCTAATTTATTAAGGTTTTTTTTATCAAAAATTAATGTATTATTTTTGATTTTTAATAAAATATTTGGATCTGGAATTTCATCTACATCTGATGTTAAAATAATATCTTCATTTTTAAATTTATCTTTTAATACTTGTATTCCTCGAAAAATGCAATTTCTTTGAAAATATTCATTTTGCCATTGGTGTTTATGTGCAAAATTTATGTTTGGATATTTGTACGGAAAATCTTTTACAATAATATGTATAATTTTTTTATTAAATTTTTCAAACATTGATTTATTTTCATTATAATAAAGGGGTTTTTCTTTACCAGTAAATGTATGTGTTGATTCAACTAATATAAAATAATCAACATAATTATTTAATATTTCTAATCTATAATTTAATAAAGTTATTTCATTATAAAATATAAAAGAATCTACTATCATTTTTAATATTAAATGTAATTTAATATTTAAATTGTTTTTAATATTAAATGTAATTTAATATTTAAATTGTTTTTACACCTTTGGAAATTTAAAACGCCCACTTCAAGCATAAAAATTAACAAAAATGTAAAATCAATAGTAGGGATACACCTACGATTGTCTAACTTTTTTCATTTCTTTTTTATCTGAAATGGTGAAAGACGAATTTGTTTTCTGAAACTCACAAGGTCGTTCTCGTTTTTCAATCCATAACTTTGTAAGTTTCATGATGTTGATTGCTGAATTTGCATCTCGGGTTCTAAATACGATTTTTTTGTTTTCGCAACTCACGCAGTTAGAACATACCAAAAGACGAAATTCCTTTTTCAGTTGTTTATTTCTGTAATATTCCAAATCTCCAAAGCAATCACAACATTTTTGAGAAGTATAACACTCGTTTATGGTAATTGTATCATACTTTTTGTGGATTAACTTACGTAATCCTTTATTCATCGTAGGCATAATGTGTTTCATTTGTGTAGACCTACTCCAATTACCATAACCAATTAACAAGTTTTCACCAAAGGTTTCTTTTATTTTATTCAAAAAAGTATCTATTGATTTCTTACCATAACTATATTGTCTAAAACCCATTTTCCTCCATTTTTGTATGATATTCTTGTTGAACTAACAATATAATTTTGTTGTCTTAATATGCTTCTAACTATATTTAAGTATGGACGTTTACAATCAAAATTTGGTTTGAAAGCAGATATTGTGCTAACAGCAAAACATTTTTGTATTTCTTCTTTCATATCTAATATTGCTGTTTGTTTTTCAGTATCATTATCTAAATCTAATAATAAAAAAGATTTTTCATCATCTAAATTTAATATGCTAATAATTTTATTACAAATTTCTTCACGTTCTTCTTTACACTTTTCTGATAATTTAACTCTCATTATTAAATATATTGAGTATTATATTTAATAATTTTTAATTTAGATATAATATATAAAATTGAAATATATAACTAATAATTAACTAAATTAGTTAGAAATAAAATATTTAGAGTATATATAATATGCCAGTTTATACTTGTGAACGTTGTTTGAAAGAATTTTCTCAAAAATCACATTATAATAACCACTTAAAACGAAAAAACCCTTGTCAAAATAATAAGGGTAAAATTGAAGAAGTTGTTGAAAAAATGGTAAATGAGAAAATAGATAATAGTTTAAATAAAAAATTGATTGGTGAAAATGAAAATATTATAATTCAAACACAAAGTAATATGAATACAGAACCTAAATTTAAAGAAAATACCAACACCCATAATATTTCATATAAAAACAATATATTCAATTTAGATTGTTCTAAATACCTTGATGAACTTTCTAAACAAGAAAAACAGATTGATACAATTATACTGGACCCACCATATTTTAATGTTGTTAATGAAAAATGGGACAAGCAATGGAAATCAATTCAAGATTATTTAATTTGGATGGAAAAAATAATAAAAAAGTTAAACGACGTTTCTAAATATAATTGCTCTTTATGGGTATTTGGTTTCCCTTATCAGTTGTCATATATTATTCCAATTGTTGAAAAATATGGATTTAAATATAGGCAACATATAACAATTAATAAAGGTATGCGTTCTGTAGCAGGACGAACCAGTAATAAATTAAAAATGTTCCCAGTAGCAACAGAATATGTAATATTCTTTTACAAAGACGCAACAAATGTAATTAAAAAGATTTTGCAAGATAAACAAAAAGAACACAAAATATCATCAAAAAATATAAATATTCACCTAGGTAAAGCAATTAATGGTGGAGGGACTTGGTCTTCAATTGCAGGAAAAAAACAAAAAAATATTCAGTATCCAACAAGAGAAGATTGGGGTAAATTGGAAACTTTATTTGGAAATATTGGTAATTATGATGACTATGTCTACACATTTAATATAGAGCCAAAACTTACCGATGTATGGGACGATATTAACTTTTATGATAAAACATATAAAAAATATCACCCTACACAGAAACCATATAAATTAATAGAGAGGTTAGTTAAATGTTCAACAAATGAAGGAATGAATGTTCTTGACATCTTTATGGGAAGCTGTATGACAGCACTAGTTTGTAAAAATAACAACCGAAATTACTTTGGTTGTGAATTAGATGAAAAGTATTTCAAAAACAATCTTATTTACGAGAAGTAGAACCCCTTGATTTGCCAATATTTTTAGGACGTAATTTAAATATATCTTTAATATAATCATAATTAAAACATCCATTAATTAATTTCGTTTTATCCAAAATTATAATTTTTTCTTTGGAGGTTAAGATCTTTTCTAACATAGAATTTGGTACATCATCATATATATCTGATAAAGGATTATACAAATGATATACAATTTCAGGTTCATTTTTAGATATATTTATATCGACATTCATAATTGAAATTGGACCAGACATAAACCAATCATAACTATAAGGAATAAAATTACATGTACCACCTTTTTTTTTTCCACTATCATATTGATTTTGTATATATGTATTAAAATAACTATTTTTAGTTGAAAATTTAAAACACTTTATTGTAATAGTTTGTGTAGTATTATCATAATCCTGAACAAATATAATATAAACATCAATTAAGTGTTTATATTTAATATGAGCTTCTGACGAAATACCGGCGCGACTATCTGACATATATTTAAAATTATCGGATTTACAATATAAACACGTTATTTGAAATGGTGGACATTTATTTTTACAAATTTTACACAGTTTTGTGCCAATTCGAGAAACAAATTTTACCTCTTTTGCAGAAACTAATTCATTATTTTTACCAAGAGTCTTATTATCAAACGCCATACCACCTTTACTAGCACTTCCTATGGTTTCTGGATACATATCAAGTGTTAGTTGTTCGCCAAAATCTCCTCCGCTAATAAACGCATAAGGTTGATTCCTATTTCGTGTTTTCTCTTTATCTATATTTTTTTTTTCATTAATTCCATATTCTTTTAAATCTTCGGTAAGAATAATAGGTGGTTCAATTGACAGTTTAGAATTTAGTTCTTCCATATTTTAGTTGTTTGTATTACAATTACTTTTTATTATTTGATTTCAATTTTATTTGAATTACTTAAATCAATTTTTATCCTGATAACAAAAATACTTATCATTATAAAATATATATCATAATGCCTAAACATAAAAGCGAGGATTACAAATTAAGTGCGGTTAATTACTACTTAACTGAAAACAATAATCAATTACAAACGTGTAATATATTCAAATGTAGTCGTCGAAGTTTAATGCGGTGGGTTAATAAATACAAACAAAGTAATCAAATATTAAGACAAAATAGAACACCAATAGCATACAAATTGCAAAAGAATGAGGTAAAGTATATTCTAAAAGTTATTGAAAATGATAAAACGATTACTATGTCTGATTTACTCAATAAAATAAAAATGAAATTTCCTAAATTTGATATTAGTAGAAGACATTTAAGTAATGTGATAAATGATAATAATATTACTCTAAAACTAACACGATTTAGACATGAACCAAAAACAAGATTTAGAAAACCAATCTACATAAATAAACAAATACAAGAGTTTTACAATAAAGTTAAACAATATAAGTTAGATGATATAATATGTATCGATGAGACAAGTATAAAATCATTACAGAAGCGAAAATTTTGTTATAGTGAAAAGGGTAAACGTTGTATTTTAAAAACAGATAATAATGAGGTATTTAAGAAATATACTGGTGTATTTTCTATTTCTACCAAAGGCGTTTTAGGTTGGGAACTATATGAAAAAGGTGGTATAAATACTGAAAGATTATATGATTTTTTAGAAAAACATATTGTAAATAAATACAAAAATAAACTAATAATAATGGATAACGCAAGTAGTCATAGACATCAACGTATAAAAGATTTAGTTAACAAAGAAAATGAGATACTTTACAGCGTTCCATATCAACATTTTACAAATGCGATTGAAAACTGGTTTAGTGTAATGAAATCAAAACTACAAAAAAAAGAAGGATTAACATATAACAATTTGAAACGAAATATACAAAATGTTATAGAAGAAATACCGAGAACTACATTCACGAATATTTTCAAAGGTAGTTATGAAAGAAATGTTGAAAAAATTAAGAATAAAACACGAAAACTAAAACGCAAAAACTATTTATAAAGTGGGCGTTTTAAATTTCCAAAGGTGTAATACTAAATTTTTACTATGGCTAATTGATAATTTGTATGAATTATTTTATATTCACCTTTATGCCTTTGACAAAACGCGTTCATTGTATGTTTAATATATCCAACTCCATTCTTGTCTAATAATCCACCTCCATAATCATCCATCCACATTATTCCGTTTTTTTTTAAAACCTTAAATGAATTTTCCATATCTTTATTTATTTGAGAACATTCGTGACTACCATCTATATATATAAGATCATATTTCATGTCGTTATCTTCAAAAAACTTGTCAGATGTTATCTTTTTTACTACTATTTTTTCTGAATTGTTACAAATTTTAATATTATAATCAAAATTTTTCTCTTGATCTCCAAGTAAAAGATTTTCGTGATCATTATTTTCTATAGCTAAAAACGGATCTACACAAATTAAAGTTGAATTTTGGTGGTTTATTAAATTATCAGCAAAAAAAACACTTGATAAACCTTCAAAACACCCTATTTCTAAAATATTGTTTTGAGATAATAGAAAATCTTGGGGAATTAAATTTAATAATAATCTCTTTATTTCACTTCTGTGAAACCAATCACAACCAAAGGTGTATTTATACATATTATATATTTATAATAATATAAGTTTTAAATTAAAAATATATAAATAATATAATTTATAATGAGTGATAAATACTATATATATTTTAATAATTGGTGGGGTGGTTTTTTTAATGGTAATGATAAATGTAATATTGAATTCTTTAAAAAATTATTGTTACATACAAAACTTAAAAATTTCGAGGTAACAAATAATTCGAAGATAGCAAATGTATTATTTGAAACTGGTAAACCAAATGATAATATAATAAATTCAAAAAAATGGAAATTTACACTTATTTTTAATGCTGAACCAGTTATGCCTAGTTATACAAACCATAATATTATAATTAATTCATTAACAGAAAAAATATATAATGATTATGATTATTGTATAAAAAATGACATCAATACTGAAGAAATGGGATATTTTATTTTAGATAATGAAAAAAAAATGGAAAAAAAACATATTTTTATTAAATCAAAACATTTACAACTGGGAAATGGTTTATGGTATATACATGGTAATAATTATTATTCAAAATTAAAAATACAAAGAAATATTAAAACAATACCTCCGAATTTTTGTTGTTTTTTAGTATCGAACCCATGTTGCCCGATAAGAAATAAAATGTTTCACGAACTTAATAAATATAAGAAGGTTCATTCAGGGGGTCGATATTGTAATAATATTGGAATGATAGTACCGGGTGGATGGATGTCTCAAAATCATTTACAGTATATCAGTCAACATAAATTTATAATATGTTTTGAAAATAGTTTATTTAACCCATTTACCGAAAAAATTGTAAACACATATTTGGCAAAAACAATACCAATTTATTGGTCAGCTAAATTTATGAAAAATGTGTTTAATCCTGAAACAATGATATTTTTAGAAAATACAACAGATGAAGCATATAAAAAAGTAATAGATAAGGTTATTGATATTGATAATGATGATTCAAAATATCTTGAAATGATAAATAAACCTTTATTTAATGAAGAAAATAAAAGATTTTGGGATGAAAATTTTTCATTAAATGCATTAGGTAATAAGATAAATAAATTGTTAGATAGTAAATATTAATTATTTATCAATAGAAATATTTTTAAGAATTAAATATCTTTTAATTTAATGTTACCTTTACCAAAGTCTACTCTTCCTAAAATTTTTTTATTTGTGCTTGTTATTCTTGAAGAAATATGTTCATTTTTACCAATATGTGTACAAAATCCTTTTCTGCCATTTTTAGTATTTTTTGTAACTACTGCATATAAACCTCTTTTGTTTATTTCTAATTGAATTGTGTATTCATCATCCCAACGTTTATAAGGAACTTTTAGTAATGCAACTTCAAGTGATTTCAACGAAGGTCTCCAACTAAAAACACACAAATCCCCGTCCCCGTTATTTCTTTTTTTAATATCATGATGATTTGGGTCATCTGTAAGGATTTTATAACATAAATCATTGTCAATATCTACTTTATAAAAATCATGCTGTTCATCTTGTAATAAAACTTGTGAAATATTAGGATCAGAATCTAATATCTTAAAAGATAACTCAATAAATCCTTTATCAAAAAATTCATAATCATCTTCCATATGAAAAACATAGGGAGTTTTAACTTGTGTAATATATTTATTAATTGTTTTCATTTGTCCTATACGATCATTATTATAATAAAATTTAATCGGATAAGGTAATATTTCTTTTGCAAAATCAACAATTCCTTTTACACCGGAATCTTCACATAATATTACTTCTTTGATAGGATAAGTATTGAATTTTACAAATGATTTTAATGTTTTTTTTAATAAATGAGGTCTACCACACGATGTTATAAAAACAGTAACTGTTTTTTCCATTTTATATTATTAATTAAAAAGATTTAAATAGTTATAAGTATATTATATTATAATGTCTATTAGACGAGAAAACGTAATTAATTATTTATTTAAAAAATATAATTTAGTTAATCCCCATTATTTAGAAATTGGTGTATGGAATGGAACAACATTTAAATCTATTAATAGTGTGAATAAAGATGGGGTAGATCCTGGTCAATATTGTGAATGTGAGTATGTAACTTATAAAATGACATCTGATGATTTTTTTGAAAATAAAATAATCAAGAAATATGATTTTATTTTTATTGATGGTTTACATACGGCATACCAAGTAACAAAAGATATAAAAAATTCAGTTGCTAATTTAAATGATGGAGGTATAATTATGTTAGATGATGTTTTTCCTCATTGTGAGAGAGAACAAGAAACATTGAATTTAAAAAAATCAGGAGCACAAACGGGAGATGTTTGGAAAGCAGTGTATAATGTGTTTGATTTATTAAAAGATATGAGCGATGAGATATTATTTTTTAAAAATACAGAAAGAGGTAATTTAATTTTTAAGATTAAAAAAAATAATAAAAAAAATATTACTATAGATGAATCTATTCCAACGAAAAATGTTGATGGTTGGTATCAGGGAAATGACAAAGAATGGGCAAAATATAATTATAAAAAAGATTTTAAAACATATTATGAAAAATGTTTGGAAAAATATCAAATATAATAGAGGAATCAAGAATAGGATTTATATAATATCATTGTTCATACTTACATAAATTTAATAACTTATTTTCTAAAAATTGCATTAATTCTTTATTTTTATGAGTTAAATGATGCCCATCATCATTCATATATTCTTTTTTATATCTATTATTTTCACTAATTTTATTATATATATCAAAAAATAAAATATTATATTTATTAGCAAAAAATAGTAATCTTTCATTCATATAAATAGTATAATTAATTCGTTCATTAATATCACCATTTATTTCACCTTCTGTCGTTTCAGCTACTGGATATATACATGATATTATTGGATTAATTTGAAACTGTTTTGTTAAAATAATTATTTTTTCGACGTATTTTTCTATCATATAATTAATAAATTTTTTAAAATTATTTTTTTCATATTTATAAATATTTTTTTGAACATCATTCCAACCAAAACTAAATAAAATAAAATCATTTTTTTTTATATTTACTTTACATACCTCTCCTGGGCTATATCTTTCAACAATATTAAATAATGGTATTGGAAAATTAAGAAATTTAAACATAGTTACTGGGAGTCCTGCCCAACCAAACCAATGATGGTCAATTATATTAGAATACCAATATAGTATTGAATGACTATCTCCTACACAATATATTTTACTCATAATAAGTATATATCATATATTATAATTAGTCTTTATTGTTTATTTTATATAAATCATTAATTTGTGTTAAAATATAGGGAATATTAAATTTATTAACAATATTATAATTAGATGTTAATGATTTGTCAATATCATTTTTATGTTGGATTTTGTTAATGTTAATATTTAATTTATATATTTCGGAAATATAACAACATAAATCATATTTTGAAACTATTTCTGGAGAGAAAATATGTCTTACTCCTTGCCAATATATTTGTTTATCTATAATTTCTTTAATTATATGGGCTAATGTTAAACAATTAACACCGTTCCATAAATGATTGTCGTATCCGTTTATAGTCTTATTTTTATTACTTTTTACCCATTCTAATAAGCTTTTTTTACCCTTTAGTTCCTCGCCTATAATAGATGTTCTAATAACAGTAGCATTTTCTGGTTCGCCTAGTGATTTTGATATACCGTAAATATTTGTTTCTGTATGTGTATCATTTTCATCATAAGATAAACCTTTTTTCCCGTCAAAAACACAATCCGTAGTTATATGTATAAAATTTGCATTCACTTTTTCAGCAATATTTTGTAATTTATGAGGGAAAAGTGTATTAATTTTAATATATTTTTTATATTCATTGTTACCAGTTTTTTGAGGAATAATACCAGCACAATTAATAATTACATCATCTTTTTTTAAATTTTTCATAATATCATTAAGTTTATCAAATGTATCTTCTAATATATCATAATCTTCACGATTGATACATTTTAATTTAAATGAGTTATTAAGTTGATTTTTAACATAATTTCCAAGCATACCAGTAGATCCAAATAAATAAATTTTCATATATAATAGTATTTTATTTATTTTTATATCTATACATTTCTTTATATTTTTTGGGATCAGCGCGCAATAATCTTAATTTATCTATTTCTTCATCATAATATTCATCTGGTAATTTTATAAAAAATGCTTTTTTCCTATTATTTTTGTGCATATTATCATCAATGTCTGTTAAATATGAACAAGTTAAAAAAATTCTTTTTTGATTATCATTGCAAATACAAGGTTCAGGTGCTCCGTGCCATGAATAATCATTATTTTCAAAAATAACGCATCTATTAAATATAGGTTCAATAGAAACTATTTTATCATAGATTTTTGAATTATTATCTGATGAATTATCACCTCGCCATAAATCAATATTTCCACCGCATTCTTTATTCCAATTATAACTTAAATAGATACCTAATGTAATTATTTTTTTAAGATTATTTTGAGGATGTCTACCTGCATCAACATGTATATCTAGTTTATCACCATTGTCAAAAGTATGTATCCCCCACCAATTTCTACTTTTATCTTCTAATAATTTATAATCCGATAAGTCATTTAAAATATTTATAAATTTTTTTTATGTAATTCATTAAATAATATGTTACATAAAGGTAGTAACTTATTTTTATTTCTCCATGTATATTTTTTTCAAAGGGGTTTTCATATCTATCTCAATTATCTGGTTTACTATTTAAAAATTCTTTTTGAATATTAGATGCTATATTTTCATTAAGTATATTATCAATACTATTTTTAATTAAAGTTGTATTTATCATTTAAATATATTATAAAATACTATAATATATTTAGATGATAAATAATAATATAATATTAATTTTCGGAGGCACGGGTTCACTCGGAAACAAACTAAATGAACGATATTTGGATAATAATATTATTTATAATTTTTCAAGAGATGAACACAAACATTGGAAAATGAGATTAAAATTTAAATCACATAAAAATTTATATTTTGTTATTGGAAATGTTGCAGATAAAAATAGAGTAAGAGAAACTATAAAAAGAACAAAACCTGATATTATAATTATTGCATGTGCAATGAAACACATTGAACAATGTGAAGTAAATACTAATGAAAGTTTAAATACAAATATGTTAGGGACTAAATATATTTTAGATTCTATTGAAGATAATTTAAATATATTACATAATTTAAAAACAGTTTTGTTTGTAAGTTCAGACAAAGCATGTAGTCCAATAAATAATTATGGAATGGCTAAGGCATTATCCGAAACATTTTTAATAGAAAAGGCTAATTTTGTAGATAATATAAAATTTGTAAATGTTAGATATGGAAATGTGCTTAATTCAAATGGTAGTATAATCCCTAGATTACACGCAATGGGGCAGGATGATAATTATAAAGAATTCTATTTAACACATGAGAACATGACAAGATTTGTAATGACATTAGATCAAAGTGTAGATTTAATAGAATACGCAATTTTAAATGCATCGAGTGGAGATACAGTAATATCAGAGTTAGTTTCTTTAAAAGTGAAAGATTTAATTGAAATTTTTTCCGAGAAATATCATAAATCAATAAGAGTAACTGGATTAAGACCTGGTGAAAAATTATTAGAATCATTAATAAATGAATCACAATCTGGTAGAATAGAAACACACGGAAAGTATACACATATAAAATCCGTGTTTGACTTTAAAAAATCAATAGATATAGATAATTTAAAAGATTACAATAGTACAATAAATCCTTTAACAAAACAAGAATTAAAGGATTATTTAATTAAATTAAATTTATTATAATTATGCAATCAAATTAGTCCATTTTTCTGAACATTTTTCTACATTAAGATTTTCTAGTATATATTCTCTAGGTTTATATGTATCTAACTTACTTATAAACTCATCAAATTTAGCTTTAAAATCTGCTTGTTTATAGAAATATTCTCCACATCGTTTATCCCAATAAGGAATAACAGTTGCAAAAATATCGTCATAATTATATCCAACTTCTTGGTTCATAGATGTAACATCCCATACTAATAATGGAACATCGCAAGATAAGGCTTCTTCTAATGCAAATCCCTGACTTTCGTGGCGACCTAACCATATACCGTATTTAGATTGTTGGATATAATTTAAATAATCAATCTCCTTATAATGTTTTTTATAATCAAATACTTTATATGAAATATTTTTATTTTGTAAATTTGTTTTTATATATTCTAGTTCATGTGGATTTCTTTGTTTAAAATAAATAAAAACTTGCTCTTTATTTTTTATGTTATTTGATTTAAATTTATCTGTATTTACAGGAAAAGAGAACGTTTTAATAGGTAAAATAGAATTGGCGTTAAAATTAATCCAACACTTAGCAGCCCATTCACTAGGCTGTATATAAATACTGTTTTTATGTATATTATTAATTTGCAATAATTTATTTGTTGGAAATACTGAAAAATGCGGTCCAAATATAAATTTTTTTGTTGGATATATACTGGTATTTATAGGATTAGTAGGAGAATATATTAAATCATATTGTGGAATATCATTTATTGTTCCATATTTATAGTCATACTTTAATAAATGCAACATTCTTTCTAAACCTTCTTTATTTTTATGATGAAAATTACCAATAATAAGAACTTTCATTTATATATTATAAGCACGAATATATTTATGTAATTTTAACCCAATTATCTTTAAACAAATTATCCATTATTTTATGTCCAATTGCTGGACCAAACCAAATACTTGGATAACAAATTATTTTATTAAGATTCTCATTAAAATATGCTCCCCACCAACTAAAACTGGAATTTGCTATTATATTATGATCACAACAACTCATTGCCAACATTTGCTCCCAATCTTCCATAGTATCTTCTACTTTCACAAATGTTACATATTGAAATTCATTTTGTAATATTTGAATACTTTTATTCACAATTACATTGTCTTCTTCTTGGCAAAAATATAGTATATTCCATGTCTGTTTTGTTGTTTTATCTATAATTGTACGTAATGCTTTTCGATAATATTCAACTTTCATAACAGGATGATACTCTTGTTTTTCTTTATAATCACCCAAACGAAAATGCATACTAATTGTATTATCTTCTTTAAAATATTCTTTATATTTTTCTCTAACTTCGTTTTGTTGTTTCCGCAATTGTATCATTCGTATTATATTTTCATATTGATCTTCAAAATATTTATATGATTGATAATAACCATGTAGCATAACATTTTGTTGTATAATAGGAATAGGGACGTATTGAAATCCTCGTTCTCTATATAATGGAAGTCTTATTATATCATTAGTAGTGAATGGTTTTAATCTTTTTAAAAAACTATTCCAATATGTAGGTCTTTCAACTCCTATTTTTAATGTTTCACTATATTGAAATTTAAAAGGTTTTTTATGCCTTAGTGAATACGCAATTGTAGTAAATATTTGGAATAGTTGATTTCCCAGTCCTCCCATTAAAAATATAGAAATCATTGTTATTATATATAAATATATTTGAATTATATTTATATATTATTTTTACAATTACGCAAAATAAAAATCATCTTAGATACATAATATAATTCCAACTATCACGAACAATATCTTCTATTGTTTTCATCGCTTTCCATTGTAATATATTATTTGCTTTATCAACATTACAAACAACACTTTCAATATCTCCATCACGTCTTTCGCCCAATTGTATATTCATTTTAACATTATTTACTTGTTGAAATGTATCAATTAATTCTTTTACACTTGTTCCTTTACCTGTTCCAATATTAAATGTATACACATTGTGTTCTTTGTTATGCTCCTTGTTATGTTCTTTGTTATACTCCTTAGAACATAGCTGACCATTATATTGATCTTGAACATCTGTATGTGAATAAGACATATCCATTGCACATAAATGTGCTTTCGCTAAATCCACAACATGAATAAAATCACGAATACATGTTCCATCGGGCGTATTATAATCCGATCCAAATATTGTTAATGTGTTATATGCATCTTCCATAAAACCTTTTCCTTCATTATTCATAGCTACTCGCATTACATATGGCATTAAATTATTTGGAATATCTGTTGAGTTCTCTCCAATCATACCTGCCGGATGAGCACCAACTGGATTAAAATATCGCAATAATACAAATCGTGTGTTTGGTTGTGTAATAGCCAAATCACGTATTATTTGTTCCTGCATATATTTTGTTTGTCCATATGGATTTGTAATGTTTTGTCCAATAATATTAGTTTCGACAAATGGTTCTTTGCCTGCAGAATTCCCATATACAGTTGCCGATGATGAAAAAATAAAGGTGTTAATACTTTGACTTCTCTCTACAAATTCTAATAAATTCATAGTCATTAGTAAATTATTTCTATAGTAATACAATGGTTTATGTATTGATTCATTCACTGCTTTTAATCCAGCACAATGTATAATTACATCAAACGAATGTTTTGTAAAAATATCATATAATAAATCTTTATTACATAAATCCAATACATATAATTCACACCTAGTGTTATCTACATTAGTCATCATCATAATTTTATCGTGAACCTCTAGCATTGAATTACTTAAATTATCTATTATAATAACTTTGTATCCTTCGTTAAGCAGTTCAACACAAATATGTGACCCAATATATCCAAGTCCTCCAGTAACCAACACATTTTTTGAATTAGACATTTGGTTATATATATTTGCATATATTGATAAATAATATAAATACCGCATACTTCGCTTCTCTCCACATTATTTTTCAAAGAGGTACAAATATCATATAAAAAATAACTTCTGTAATATTTTTTATATAATTACCAAGGTCATAATTGAGTTATTACTATTCCCACTATAATAATTCCAATTCCCATCCATTCTTGTTTGGTCATATTTTCTCCAAACATAAAAGTTCCTAACAATAATCCAAACATCATAACTAAACCAGACATCAGTAATTGAGACATACCTACTGTCAAATATGAATATGATAATGATATTAAATATATCATAATTGCATAAATTAACAATGAACCAATGTAATAGTATATATTTTTTGTTTTATTAAATGATTTAATCAAGTATATAACTAACCCTTCCATACAAGCGACAAAAAAAATTAATACTAATCCCTTTAATTTATTCATATTATATATATATTAATTTATATAATATAATTATCAACTTGTGTAATTATCAACTTGTGTAATTATCAACTTGTGTAATTATCAACTTGTGTAATTATCATATGATACAAGTATAATCATACTAAATCAACCAGTTCACATTTATCCCCAGAACAAGCTAATTCCGTGTTAATCTTGGTATTATCTTGTTGTTCATAATTCGCAATATCAGTCCATTCAATTTGCGTTGGAATATTACCTAACAATTGTTCATATTTTTCCTTTGAACAGTCTTGATAAGGAGCCTGTTTATAAATATGGTCACTATATGGTAAAAAACTTACTCCGGACATTTTATTAAAATTATCATATACGAATGACGCAACTTGTAACCATTCATCTTCTTTAACAGTAATTGTAACAGATGGTTTATGTTCGCACCAATTATTTTGATATAGCGCCCATATATTCAACTGGTCAATAGCATTCATATCTCGTCGGGTTATATTTGTTGTATCAGGAGATTTAATTGGAAAACTAAACACCCAACTAGAATTGTTCATTAGGTCTTCTTCATATGGAATACCTTTGTCAATCATTAATTTGGATATAGGATCAGTTTTGGAGCATCGAACCGTTCTAATATAAAAATTATTATGCCGAGCGTGAATACCAGACGCACAATCTACCAATTGACTTACAGTTCCGCTTGGTTTTACACATGTAATTGCTGTGGCAGCATTTATACCTAATTTTTCCGCCCATTCTTTATTTACTTCAACCGCATATTCGCGCAATGAATTAAGAACTTCGGTTAATTCATGGGTATTTCCAGAAGCGTCAACATATGGCGAAGTGTTGTTTGTTATATTATTGTCCATAATTCCTGTCAACGAAACCCCCAAAAGACGTTCTTCTTCACAATTTTTCTTCCATTTTTTAGATAAATAACGAAAGTTGGTTAATGTAGATTGAATTGTACCTAAAATAGTAGCGTATTTAACCTTTTCTTTTAATGTTTCATATGTATCTGCTTCGCGAATAACAACTTCTGATAAATTGCAAAATTGTTTAGGACGCAATAAAATTTCGCTACAGGGATTGCAACCAAAATCATGATTTGGTTCGCGTCGTTCGTATTTTTTCACTTGATTTACCGCTGCAACACGATTAAATATTCCTCTCTCTCCAGATTTACTTTCATAAAGGGTTACCCATTCTTTCATAAATGTTCCTATTTCTGGTTTTTCAGTATAACATACAGAATTATTGGATAACGCACGTTGATTATTAGTAAGCCACCATTGACCACTTTTAGCCATTTGCATTCGTTGATCTGATAAATTTGATAATGAAATTAAAGCACTGCGTCGTACCCCACCAACCACAACTACACAAGCGATTTTACATACAATATCATGAACTTCAAGGGAATTCAAACGTCTTCCTACAGCTCCCTTAAATTTTTCACATACAAATTGAAATAGTTGAACCAACGGTTCTGGACCACTTGACCGTCCTCCAAATGTTTTTAATGGAGCACCTGCTTTTCTCACCTTACTAACATCCCATTTTGGAATTTGTCCTGAATATAATAATGATATAAGTTCTTTGAATGCTGTAGCCCAACCAATACGAGAGTCTTTAACTTTAATGACGGTGTCAGAATGGTTCATTTCATCGGGAATTTCAGGAAGTTTTACTATATATTGTCGTTCAACTGAAAATCCAACCCCAACTCCATTCATAAGAATATAAAGGATTTCATCAAATGTTCGAATATTATCTATTGCTACATAAGAACAATTATATCCAGCTACATTGTCTCGTTCTAATGCTTGACCTGCCGACATTAATGCTCTCATTGACGGCATTACATCTAATGATAATACTTTGTTTTTCAAACCTGCTATATGTGGCGCTAATTCAAAATCATAGTTTTTTTTCAAATATTTATTAAAAAAATTAAAATAGCGATCAACTGTTTCTGACCATGTTTCGCGTCGTTTTTTATCTGGTTGCCATCTGGCATATCTGGATAAATGGATGAAATTTTGATAAACAGAAGGAAGAGAATTCATATTACTAAATAGAATAATATATCTTTATATTATTTTTTCGCGGTAACTACAAATATTAATGTTACATATGGATAAAATTGAACTATTTATATTTCAAATTATTTTACAACATCAAAATATAAATGGAAACATCTTGTGATACAAACGAAAATTGTTTATCACATACACCATCGTTGCCTATGATTAATTCAACTATAAAATGTATTAGAGAGAAATGTAATATTATTAAAGCATTTAATGCCATATTAAAAATGCCATACTATAAAAATGAATCAGCAACATCAGGTGCCGTTCATAATTATCCCAGACATGAAGATGCTGTAGCATCAGTTTTACGAGATGTGGGTGGATTTACGAGGTGGATCCCTCCTTATAAATTGACAAAAAAACAGGTAGAAAAGTGGAAGGAAATCCCTACATCAGCAACAGATATTCCAATTGGTTCTTTCATCGAACAACCATTAGGAACACATAGTAATCCAGACTACATTATTAAACCCAATAATACATATTTATTATTTTTAGAGTGTAAATCGGCTAATGGTTATTTTCCAATGTACAATAGTGGTGGAATTCATCAGGATTATATATATATATTTTGTTCCAAAAAGATAAATGAGACTACTATTTATATGGGAAAAAGTATAATTACATTAGAACAGCAAAGATTAATAAATGAGCATATTGAAGACGCACGAAAACGTGATGACATCTTAAATAAAAAACTTCGATTACTAGATAATAATCATCGTGGGATTGACTTTTATACACGACCAATGATTATTCAATCGGGGGGACGTGAATATACCAACTATTTTACCCATCAAAATCGTTCTATTGCTGAAAAAACAGCGCTTGATTGGGTGAAAGAAATGTCGTATGATAGTGAAGATATCCAACCCAATAATTAATTATAATATATAAGTTCATGTCATAAACATTGGGACCACGTATTTTAATTCAGTTGTATTAATCGCATTATTTCCAAAATATAACTTTACAAATTTTTGCGTTTTTTCATTATTCCAAGATTGAATAATATCATTATATTTGTGTATAAGTAGTTCATTAGAAATATCATTATATTTTGCCTCATTATCATTATTGGCGGTTGTTGATTTGTAAATAATACAAATCAAATGATTTTCTATTAGATATGGATTAGATATATCAATTATACAATAGTCAAATTTATATGAACCTTTCCCATATCCTCTGTTTAATACCAACATAGGTCCCGTTTTACCTTCTTTTGTAATATAATTTTTTTTAGTAGGATTTTTATATTGTTTCATACCTAAAGCGTTATTTTTAATGTCGCTATTATAAATTAATCGTGTATCATTTGTATCATCTGTTAATTCAGATTTACATTGGTTCCATACTACATTTCCCACTTTAACATCAAATCCTAGAGCACCGAGTGTTGTAGATGATTTAGACAATGTGTATAATTGTTTAACATTTGATTTAGTATTAAATGTAGTATATTCTCCAACCTTATAGATAAACTTATTATTTGCCTTCGTAGGTTTTTTATTTTGTATTATAAACATTATGGTATCTTGTTGTGTTTCTATATATGAATCATCAGAACATTCAACTATATCAATAATTTTATAGTTATTGATGATATGTTTTCGTAATTTATTATAATACAAACAATTCAAGAAATTTTTAGGCAATATAAATGATAATACTCCGTTTTTTTGTAGTTTTAGCAGAGAATCGCATATAAACATCACAAATATATTTGGTCTACCATCAAAGAAGTCAAAATATTTTTCATCTATATTACCTTTCTTCATAACAAAATATGGTGGATTTCCAATAATTAAATCATATTTCACGTCTGTTGACCACTTCAAATAATCTTCATTATAAATTTGTATATTACCTGTAGTATTCAAATACTTAATTTGTTCAAATATAGTATTATTCAATTCAATACCGGTAATATTTGCTGAAGGGAATTTTGAATGTAATTTATGAATATATTCACCTGTGCCACAAGACGGTTCAAGAATATTTTGAATACCAAGGTTTTTTATTTTACTGATTATATTAATATTTTTATTGATGATGCTTTGTGGTGTGAAAAATATCCCTTGGCTTTTTTTAATTTCTCTCTTTAATTGTTTAGTAATAGTAATAGAAAGTTCACTAAAATTTGTTTTCTTTTTAGACATGTTTATTTATTGATAATATATGAGACATCATTTTATATCAATTTTACAATCGCGTTTATTATTACCATATACTTCATTATAAAATATTAACCCTTGTTATTATAAATTTAAAAACTTTATGATGTAAATATATACATATATGGAACTAGGAAAGCGAGACCTTGTATTGAAAATATTGAATAAACAAATGACAGAATTAACTTCATTTAATACAAAACGAATGCAAGAACTTGGAGAGAAGCAAAAAGAAAACGAATTTTTAACCGGAGTATATGAAGATTATAGGAAACATTATGATTATATTAAGGGATTAAAACAACAACAAAAAGACCAAATAGAATATTTGGTTCAATATTTAGAAGACAGTATGAAGCAAGCAGGATTAAGTGATTCAATGATAATGCAAGCGAAGCATGAAAAAAAAAAATTACGCGAACAGATTGAACAAATTAAAAATGATTTAGACAAAATGATTGAAGATGACAAAATATTGTTGGGATACAATAAAGTTACATAATTCTAGGGGATATTTGGTAGTCGATATATTATATTATATTTATTTAGAATGTTATAATAAGTATAATATGCCATCTATTCGCACTATTCAAAATAAAATAGAAACGACCAATGAACAAATTAGGCGTTTTTTGATAGATATTCGTATTGCTTTAGAAAAAATCAATGATGATACAGAGAGAAATGCTCGTTCTATTGGACAATTGCGTCGTTCAATACAAACTAAGATTGACAAAATACGTTCATTGCAGGAAAAGTTGGCGCGATTAAAAGAAGAATTGAATAGATTTAAAAATATGATACAAAATAAAAAGAATATGTTTGAAGAAGAAGACATACGTGATCTTACGTGTAAAGACCAATTATTAATGTATAGCAGTGTATTACCTAGTATATTAGCTGAAGTTGAAAATATAATTCAAAATATATAATCTATAAAAATATATATCTTGATATAATATATATATATATTATGGCTCAACCACAAGCTCCTACTAAAACAATAGCAGCAGCAATAAATAAAATAGTAGCACTTACGCAAAATATTACTGCATTACCTAAGTTAGATCAAATATTACTTCGTGTTAACCAATTAAAAGCAATAAATGAAACACTAAAAAATAATATGAATGAATTATTTATAAAAATAAATGAAGTACGCATACCAGATGCTACAACTCTTATAAATCAAAACCAAGAAATACAGAGAATTTTTGGAGAAGAATTAAATAGATTAGCTGAAATTGTTCCCACTCCCTTACCTCTAGGACCCCCTGCAGCACCAGGCGGAGCAGGCGGAACTGGTCAAGCAGGCGGAGCCCAGTCAGGTGGATACCGCTATGGAAGATACCGTTCTAAATCCCGTTCTAAATCTCACAAAAAAAGACGTCGTCGTCATCGTCGGAAAAAAGGACATAAAACCCGTTCCAAACGGCATTAAATTATAATTTTGACCAACGACCGTGTAATTCTCTAAATCTTATTGCTCTGGGATTTTTTCTCAAAGCAATAAGTCGCTGTTTTTCAGCATATATACGTTTCCATTTACGTTGTAGAATACGTAAATAATAAGTTTTTATTACAGCACTACTATATGTTCCAGGTCCAAATATTCTCTGAACAATTTGCGCATTTCTATAATCTCGTTTACATATGATGTTAGAATAATTTCTAATAGTAGGATGATATACATTTGTTATTACATTATTTCGTCGCATATAGCGAAGTTCATTAATAAGATTTGTATTCCTGTATACTCTCTGTATATTTGAATTATTAGAAGGAAACAATGGATGCACTTTATTAATATACAAATATTTTCCACACATCATTTCGTCTTCTTCATTATCATAACTTCCACCATGTAATTGCGGATTGTGTAATTCACAGTAGGCTAATTCATATCTAGAGTTAGAACTTGTTTCATTCGTAAAACCATAGTCGGAATCCGTGTCAGTTCCAGTTCCAGTATCAGTTCCAGTATCAGTTCCAGTATCAGTTCCAGTATCAGTTCCAGTATCAGTTCCAGTATGTATATTATGTTCGTAATAAGCCATAGTTTTATATAAAATAATAAATAAATATTAGTTCAATTTTTTATATGACATATGTATATATAATGAAATTAAAACTACAGGACTTACTTAAAAACAAATATGTGTTATATGCTGTTTTATTTTTAGCAATCACTAATGTTCTTGGATATTTAACGGTTCATGACTATCGATCATTGGCAATGTTTGCAAGTATAGGAGTATTATCAACCTACTTTAGTAAAAATATGATTGTAAATTTAGGAGTTGCTATGATTTTTACAAATGTGTTTTTCGCCAATAATTTATTAGAAGGATTAAAAAATAAAGATGATTCAGAAGATGATGATGATAAAGATACCAAACAACCTGCAGAAGGATCCAAACAGGATGTTGATGTAAAGGAAACAATGAAAAATGCAAAAAAAGGGAAAAAAGTGAAAAAAACAAGGGAAGGATTAAAAACATGTCCTAAGGGAGAAGTGTTACAAGCCGGAAAATGCATCAAATCTTCTACCGAAAAATTTTCTCAACACAAAATTCCATCAAGTCAACCAGCACCAGCAACTGAAGCAGAAGAAGATGAAGAACTAGGTGAACGCATTGACTATGCGGCAACTTTAGAACAAGCATATGATAACTTACAAAATATGTTAGGTAGCAAAGGTATGTCGGGATTAACAAATGATACTCAAAAACTTATTGCTCAACAAAAATCTTTAATGGGGACATTAAATAATATGGCACCATTGCTTAATACTGCCAAGGATACTTTATCTGGTTTTAATATGGATGGGTTAACAAAGGGGTTATCAGGCATAACTGGAATGCTTAAAAATGTGAATGGTCAACCTGTACAACCTACAAAACAATAAATTTGCGATAATGTTAAATAATTCTATATGTATAATAATTTCTATATATATAGTAATAAGATGCCACGAAAATGCCCTCCAGGAGTATTTTGTATTAATAATGTATCACTGGTAATATTAGTAGGTGTAATAGCAATCAGTTTATATGTATATATAAAAAATGAACAATTAACAGTTGAAAAAGGAAATTCTACAGATAAAATTGTTATTGTAGATAGAGATGTGGAGAGAAGAACTGACCCATATTTTACAAATCCAAATTATATGATGTCTAGAAATCAGGGGCAAGTATATTTAAATCCGTATGCTCCGCCATTGAAACACAACTTCTTTTTTTCTTCTCTCTATGATAGATATTTAGGAGGGAGAAATACTGGAGATATTCGGGGTGTACCAATAAATATTCCTACAAGTAACTATGATTTAAATTTTAGACAGATAGGTATTTTAACAAGAGCAACTGGTGTTGAAACTATTTTAGCGTTATTTGGAAGACCAGTTCACAGCAATCGTAATAAATGGCAATATTACACTATGACGGATAAAAATAATTCTATAAAATTGCCTATTAGTAAAGGTGGTAGAAGTTGCACCGATGAATACGGATGTGATGAAATATACAATGGAGATTCTGTTTATGTTGAAGGATATAATGACGCATTTAAAGCAACTATTTATGAAAATAACACTCCTAGATATATTCCTATGTAAAGAATAAAAAATATGCAATAACATAGAAATACATATGTATGTATGACCTATTTAACAAATATAATATAAATAAGTTATAATATATTTATATATAAAAGATAAATGATGAATAGTATATTTCATAATTTGGTATTTGATGTTGTAGATATGAATAAAAATTTTGATTTGTTTAATACAAAACTAGATGTATTAACTAAATTAGAGGTAGGGGATAAAATTGGCGTTGATTTACAGAAAGATATTTATATAAATCATAAATCTGTATTTCAACCATTTATAAGAAGTTATTATGCTCAAAACCGAAAGACTACTATACAACATTTGAATAACATTATAGGAGAATATAAAATTTTTTTGGAAATGGTGTATAATAGTACTAAAAGTAAAAATATATGTGATTTATTATGTTCAAACGCATTATATATAAGGCTTCCTAAGAAAACAATAGCATTAAATGATAAATTAATACTTGGATTGCGTAATTTAGATACAACATATAAAAATAATGATGATATACATAATTGTATTGAAAATATAATTACATATTTAGATGAATATAAAGATAAAATACTTTCATCAATATATTTTCAAAATTAGATATAATGAGGTGTTATTTTACATTTTACATATTATTGAATTGTTAAATGTAATTTTATGGGGAGGATGGGTGCGGTGATGATTGCGATAATGATGAAACCCCTAATGCTTGAGTAAATGCACCACGTGCGGGATTACCCTTATCATCTTGAGTTTGAATTAATGAAGATCCATCTTCAAGAATGTCTATAGTTAAATTTATTCTTCTTGCAACCCCTTTTGGTGTTGCTTTTTGTGTTTTATTTGAGGTTTTTGTTTTTGGTTTTTTTCTTGTCGATGCTTGTGCTGCTACTGCTGCTTGTCGCGTTGCATGAAGTCCGGTTGATGGTGGTGTTGATGGTGGTGTTGATGGTGGTGCTGGTGCTGAAACTGGTGCTGATGTTGATGCTGGTGCTGGTGCTGGTGTTGGTGCTGGTGCTCGTGCTCGTGGAGGAGCTTGTACTCGTGCTGGAGCTTGTACTCGTGCTGGAACTGATGTTGGTGGTGCTGCTGCTCCTGTTGATTGTGGTGCTGCAACTGCTGCTTGTCGCGTTGCATGAAGTCCGATTGGTGCTGCTGGTGGTGTTGCTCCTGCTCCTGTTCCTGCTCCTGTTCCTGTTCCTGTTCCTGTTCCTGTTCCTGTTCCTGCTCCTGTTCCTGCTCCTGTTCCTGCTCCTGGTTTTGCTGGTGCTCGTGCTACTCTAGGTGTTTTTGCTTTTGCTGCTGTTCCTGCTGTTTTTGCTGGTGTTTTTACTGGTGTTTTTGCTTTTGCTACTGCTGCTCGTCGCGTTGCATGAAGTCCGAGTGGTGTTGCTGGTGTTGCTCCTGCTCCTGTTCCTGCTCCTGTTCCTGTTCCTGGTGCTGGAACTGATGTTGGTGCTGGTGCTGCTGGTTTTCCCTTTTTTGCTGGTGTTCCCTTTGTTCCTGTTCCTGGTGCTGGAACTGATGTTGGTGCTGGTGCTGCTGGTTTTCCCTTTTTTGCTGGTGTTCCCTTTGTTCCTGTTCCTGGTGCTGGAACTGATGTTGATGCTGGTGCTGCTGGTTTTCCCTTTTTTGCTGGTGTTCCCTTTGTTCCTGTTCCTGGTGCTGGAACTGATGTTGATGCTGGTGCTCCCTTTGCTTTTGCTCTGGATGCCTCTAATTTTTTTCTGTATTGTTGTCGCACTGCTAACATGTCATCTTTATATTTTCTTGCTGCAGCGTCTGCTTTTGCTTGTTTTTGTTTTTGGTTTCTTACAATTTTGCCTCTTACAACTGCTTGAATTCGTGTTGCTGCTTTTGCTTGTTTTTGTTTTTTTTTTTGTTGTCTTTTTCTTACAAGACCTTGTATTTTAGTTGCTGCTTTTGCTTTTGCTTCTGCTGCTTTTGCTTGTTTTTTTTCAAATGTTCCCAGTGGATGTAGACCTCTTTTACGCTTACTTTTGTGTCTCCCTCCCCCTCTCAAAGTCGTTGTCCCACCGTGTTGTTTAAGTGTTTTATTAGTTAGGTCCAACCCACGTCGGTTTCGTCTAAACGTCCTTCTATATTTTGGTTTCTTCTTATTCACTAATTTTCGTATCCTTTTTCTTGTTTCATGTTTCCTTTTTCGTATTTTTTTAAAACGATTTCTAGAAATAGGCATCCTATATAATTATATTTAGAATATTTTATTATATAGTTATATTAATAACTATGTCTCAATCAAAAATAACATCGCCTATAAATGTTAAATCAACTACTAAAGAATGTACAAATACATGTTTTTATTCTTTTAATTATGGAAATAGTAGTTGTACAATTTCAAATGAAGGAGATCATTTAAAATTTAGTTATGACGCTACTGATAGTACTGTTATATATAATGACACGAATTATACAGTTCAAGATATACGTCTATATAAACCTTCATTAAATGAATATTATGGGTCGCATGTAGATGCTGAATTAATTATTCAACACGTGGGAAATGGGTCCAATAATTTAGTAGTATGCATCCCAATTAAAACTTCATCTAACACATCTTCTTCTGAAACTCTGTTTAATAATTTAATACCATATGCTCCTGTTAATGGTAATCCTCCGGTATCAGTAAATATCAATAATTATAATTTGAATTATATAGTTCCACGAGGAGCCTATTATAGTTATACAGGAACTCTTCCATATGATAGTCTTAATGGAACGTATAACATTATAGTTTTTGATTACAACAAAGTTAAAGCAAATATGTCTCCAAACAATATGAACATGTTGGGCACTTTAATAACGAATGCCACTACATCTTCAACATATGAATTAAATAATGACTATAACATTAATACATTATATTATAATGCTGCTGGAACAACAGATGATTCATTGATCACAGGAGACGATATATATATAGATTGCAAACCAACTGGTTCAAGCGATTCAGAACCTGCAAATATTATTGAAGATGATAAAACTAGTTCAAGTATAGGGGTTGATATAAAAGAACTATTTGATAATCCATATTTTGATGTAATAATGGGTATTGTTGGACTCTTAATATTAGTAGGAGGGGGTAAATACATATATGGTAAATATATAGCAAAAAAACATTAATATTTGTATATAATATGATTTATTTGAATAATTATACGATAATAGAATTATTCAAAGCATAAAAGTGTAACAACTATTAAACAACTATTAAACAACTATTAAACAAGTAATTTATAGTTTTGCTGCATCGTGAAGTTTATCTAATGTAGGTTTGTAACTAGATGGAGATGATGAACCGCTACTAACAAATGGAACCATTTTATGTACCATTTCTTCTTCTAAAGTCACAGGGAATTGATTTAATGCATTTAAATGCTTATCTTTGTTTGCTTGTGATGGGAAATATTTTCTGAGTTGAAAACTTCCAGTACTTTTTTCTGATCGATGAATTAATTCATACGCAACAATAAGACTAAGGACTCCTAAAACTGGGTGTGAAAATAATAATGAACCAGCAACCATTATTACAACAACTCTACCAAATATAGTATCTACTACATCGCCAATTGGTTTTGGAACTTGTATATCCAATACAATAAATAATATCATAAAAACTACTAAAACACATAACCCTTTCTTTTTATTGCATGTTTTAAATAAGTTTTCCATATATCATAAGATAATATTTTTTATTATAAGAAAATTGAATTAAAAATATACCAATTAGTTCATATAATCGCATAATGGCAACTAATACCCGATATTTAGGTCCTAAAGGATATTCTATTAATAAAACAGGTATTACATCGGCAGATCAACGTCAGATACGAGACGATTTAACAGTTAAAGCATTTATTCCTCCGAATTCAATACAAAAAGCATCACCATTTCCAATATATCGGGAATCAAATAAAAAATTATATGTTCCACGTTTTTATGGATTGGAAAAATATGGAAAACCACCACATACAACTATTGCTAATGGAATGAATATAAATGTTCCATTCGTAGGTGCATTGCGGGATTATCAAAACAATATTATTTCAGCTTATATAGATGAAACAGAACGTGATGGGTGCGGTTTATTGGAAATACCGTGTGGAAGAGGAAAATGTCTTGGATATGATACACCTATATTAATGTTTAATGGGTCTATTAAAATGGTTCAGAATATTCAAAAGGGAGATATAATAATGGGTGATGATTTTACCAGTCGAAAAGTTTTTGGTAGTACTACAGGTGAGTCCAAATTATATTCAATTCAACAATCAAATGGTATATCATATGTTGTTAATGATGTACATATATTATCTCTATTCAATAATCACATTAAACGCATAATTGATATGCCAATTATGAATTATATAGAACTTGTTAAAAATAATAAGGCATCACATTTATTTGGTATACGTGTATTTATGACAGGTGAATATATGTTGAGTAGTCTAACAATTACAGAAGACCACACACAAACAACATATTATGGTTTTTATGTAAATAAGAATCACCGATTTTTATTGGGAGATAATACGGTTACGCATAATACTGTAATGGCGCTGAATATTATAAGTATTTTAAAAAAGAAAACACTTGTAATAGTTCACAAAGAATTCTTAATGGACCAATGGAAAGAACGGATAGAACAATTCTTACCAAATGCACGCATAGGTCGCATTCAAGGACCAATCGTAGATATAGAAAATAAAGATATAGTGTTGGGAATGCTTCAATCATTATCTATGAAAGAGTATCCAGATATAAAGTTTGATAATCATTTTGGATTAACCATAGTAGATGAAGTGCATCACATTTCAGCAGAGGTATTTTGCCGATCTCTGTTTAAAATAGTAACAAAATACATGTTGGGTTTATCAGCAACAATGACGCGAAAAGATGGATTAACAAAAGTATTTAAAATGTTTTTAGGGAAAGTGGTGTATAAAGAAGAACGTGCAAATAATGATGCTGTAGTTGTTAGATGTATTAATTATAAGAATAATGATGAAGATTTTTCAAAAACAGTATATAATTTTAAAGGGCAGACACATTATGCCATTATGATACGAAAATTATGTGAATTTAATTTGCGGAGCGAATTTATTTTAAAAGTGCTAAAAGATACATTAGGGGAGACACCAGATCAACAAATTATGATTTTAGCACATAATAAATCATTATTGAAATATTTGTATGATGCAATAGAATATCGTGAAATTTCTTCAGTCGGATATTACGTTGGAGGTATGAAACAAAAGGCGTTAAAGGAAACAGAGGGAAAGCAAGTAGTTATTGCTACATATGCTATGGCAGAAGAAGCGTTGGATATTAAATCATTAGCAACACTTATTATGGCTACTCCAAAAACGAGTGTAGTACAAGCAGTTGGACGAATTTTACGAATGAAACATAAAAATCCGCTGGTTATAGATATAGTTGATCAACATGATATATTCCAACGACAATGGGTTAAGAGGCGAAGATTTTATATGAAAAGTAATTATAAAATCATCACAAACGATAATACCACATATAATAATAATTATGATACATGGAACATAATGTATGAACCGGGTAAGAATGAGAAAAAATTAAAAAAAAAAATATATAAAAGTGAAAAATCAAAGTTGCTTCAAGGAAAATGTATGCTTTCTTTTAAGGGAACGGCGTTCCCTTATGATCCCTCCTGTTAAGGGAACGGTATTCCCTTATGCTTTTACATCTTGATCATATACTCCTGTTGGGAATGATTTTCCAGTCATATGATTATAATTATCACGACTTCTAATATGCCTATCATATGGTGATGGGTTAGCTAATGCTGAGTTTTCTGGAGATACGGCAACTGGTGTTGAATAATATGCAGTATTGGGTGTATTACTTTGCCATTGATGATAACCGCCTCTCATTCTTTTTAGCGTTCTTCTACGACGGCGACGTCTGCATTTGCATTTTTTATTTTTACATACCTTACATCTGCGTATGCGTCTGCGTCTGCGTATGCTTCGGCGTTTTCTTGTTTGTTTTCTTCGTTTCTTAAGTAAGCGCCGGCGTGTACGTTTTTTGGTTGTTCGCTTTCGTGTTGTGCGTTTACGCGTTTGCCGTCTCTTTCCTTTATACTTGCGTCGACGACGTCCGCCTGATAATGGTGTCGCAACAGGGTAACTACCATATTCGGCTAAACCATCATCCCCAGTATATCCATATCTGGCAGTAGATAAAGAACATTCACCATTACCTCCGTGTTGTGTTGATGTACCAAGATTTAATGGATTAGTGGTTCCACAATTTGGTTTACTTAAAGCACCCATATAACCGCCTCGTGGACCTAAACTAGACAATAATGATGAATCAACATGTTGTTCTACATGAGCACCACCAGTTTGAGGTTGATATCCAGCTCGTGCTATATCAACACCAGGTCCTCCGCACTCACTTCCTACACATCCGCCTACCGCTCCTTCATTATTTCCTCGCAATGCTGGCGACATAGGTCTTCCAGATAATTCCATTAGTATATATATACTAACTATTATTTTTTTTAACAAGATGCTTGATTTTATTATATTGTGTCATAATTGAATTATCTGTTAATTGTTTTAGTGGGGTCCACATTTTGAATTTTTTGTTATAAACGCACTCAAATATATATTCTTTTTCTAAATCAACATATTTATCTTCAGTTATATCTTCAAATTCATCTTCATCATCACTTTCTTCTAACATATCTAAATTTTGATTTTCCTTTATATTTCTATATAATTTATTCATCATAACACTAGTTTTATAATTAGGAACACACGCGATGCCTATATTATGTCCTTCACAAAATATATTGTAAATATCACTTTTAATAGCTGCTTTAAGTTTAAATATACAATTTGTAAGAGTATGATGTATAGATGTTGCTACCTGTATAATAATTATATTTTTTTTAGAATTTATATATTCTAAACTGAATGGGGTATAAGGTAAAGTTTGTATTTCTTCTAATGCCTTAGATTTATCTGTTGTAATAATTGGAATACCTAATACAACTGTATTATTAGTATAACAAACTTGTTTAGTTAGTGACATTATATCTGCTAATATTGAAAATTTTTTATTCCAAGATACATTATGAATATTATTCGATTTAAAATATAAAACATCTTCAATAGAAAAGTAGTTAATTTGTCCACATTTAAATAATGTTCCATAACATATAGTTCCTTTTCCAATTGTTAAATTGCTGTCAAAACATACATCAAAAATTAAAATATCTACTATTTGAGTTTTATACCTACCTTTTTCTAAAAAATAAGCTAGTAAACTATTATTATTTTTAGTAAACCAAATAAAATATTTCTTTCCTTTGGGGATTATTCTATAGTAATCTGTTTTTAAATAAATTTTGTTATGAACAATACGTCCATTACAAAGTTCAAAATCTTTTGGAAAACGTTTTAATATTGAAACCTTTTGATAATGTGTTAGCATTTAGTATATCTATTTGTTAAATCTTTAAGTAAAGTTAGAATGTACTATAATTATTACTTCCTATCATAGAATTTCCTGTTTCTAGTATAGAAGTACCATTTTCAGCAAAAGAAGTATTATAGTTTTCTATTTTACTATCTGATTTTAATGAGGTTTTATTTGCATTTGTGTTAGAAGTTGTAGAATTTAGTGAAGGTTTATTTAATGTTTTAAAATATTGTTTTAATTCATTTTTCATCTCATTTTTATCCGTATCATTAGATATAGAAGAACCGCTATTTATAGTTTTATAAATATTGTTATAATTGTTTACAGGTTTATTTACTAAATCTTTTATTTTCGGAGTAGTCAAATTTTGTTTAAAAAATAGATATAAATGATGAATTAATACAATTAATATTATTGATATTATTATTTGTGTCATTACAGAACCTAACATAATTATATATAGTAAATATTAACTTACTATAGATAAAAACGAAATGATATCTTCTTTTATCATTATATCATTTTCATTTCCAATTATATTAAAATAACATTTAATAAATTCATTGTTTGTTGTTTCTACAATAAATGTTACATTTGATTTATCCTGTAATTTATATTTTTCATATAGAATAGACATAACTTGATGTTGTAAAGGTATATTATTCATATGTTGATATTTATATTTGCATTCATTAACATATAATGTATGATTGTTGAAATATTTTGGGTTTTCATAGCTAGCACATGAAATTAAAACCTTTTTTTTTATTTTATTATTGGCTATTTCTATACATGCTGTAGGTGTTAATAATGTAGTTATATTATATTCATTTTTTTTATATGATTTCAATTTATGAATATTTAATAGCATTGGTATGTCAATTAATAGTTCTTTCATTATCAGTTCCTTCATTAATATTAATTTGATGAAAACTATTTAAACCTATTTAATATATGTCATATAATATGGTTCAAGTCGTTATAGTTGATAAAACAGGAACACTTCACACTAAAAAAGTTCGAAATTTAAAAATAGATAATATTTATAAAAAATGCAATTTTGTAAGCAATAAATATTTTGATAAACGACATACCTGGAAATATAAGAAGGAATATTTTAATGTTTTTGCGAAGAATAAAGGTAAGGTTAATTATGAAAATAAATATGATTTTCCGCCTCCAATTGATAATGAATTATATTTTGGAAATATTATTATAATAAAATCTATGGATAGTATTTTAACCAATGAAAATATGATTAGTACTAATGTTAATGAATGGGAAAAGGTATATGAGACATTATTTGGGGGATTTGAGAATATTAATTCTAATAGTGATGTAGATTACGAAAGTGATGAATTGTTACATTATCCTAAAGAACAATTAACTAAACAAGGATATTTGAAAGATGGATTTGTTATTAGTAATGATGATGAAATTGATGCTGATGATGCTGATGATGAAATTGATGATGATGATGAAATTGATGATGATGATGAAATTGATGATGATGATGAAATTGATGCTGATGATGAAATTGATGCTGATGATGTTGATGCTGATGATGAAATTGATGCTGATGATGTTGATGCTGATGACATAGACGATACCAATATTATACCAAATAAAAATATTAAAATATGTAGTGATGATAGTGTTGTTAGTTCTGATTTTGGTACTGATTATGATACTGATTCCGAATTAACTTATGAAGAATATACTGATGAAGAAAATTGATTTAAATAATACATTATTAATAATAATAATAACAACAAATATGATTATTGCAGATCCAATACAATTTCGCAATAATGTTAGAAATAAAATTAACATTATTGTGTGTAATTCTAAAAAATCTAGGATAATAGAAAGAAGTATTTACAATTATTGTATTAAAGATGCAAAACAAAAAAAAATAATAAAAAAATGGACTAATAAATATTTTATTTTATTATATACGAATAAATTGCGTTCGCTTTGGTTTAACATTAATAAATCATATGTAAATAACACATCATTTTTGGAAAAAATACTTTCTAATGAAATTAATGAACAAAACATTGCTTTCTTAACCCATCAAGAAATGTTTCCAGAAAAATGGAAAATGCTCATAGAAGCTAAAATGGAACGAGATAAAAATAAATTTAAAACAGATAAGACAGGTGCTTCTACAGAATTTAAATGTTCTAAGTGCAAAAAAAGAGAAACAAATTATTATCAAGTTCAAACTAGATCTGCTGATGAACCTATGACTACATTTGTAACTTGTTTAAATTGTGGAAATCATTGGAGATGTTAATCATGTGATGGGTTATACATTTACTTATAAGGATCGTTAATAATCAATAATTTCCAAATCAGATAATTTCCAATATTCTTTTTTTCCATTAGGTAAAGGTCTTGCTATAATAAAAGGCAATACTTTTGCAGCTAATTCCATTTCAGCAATAATTTGTCCATCAATAATATTATCTGGAACTTTAATAAATGTATCGGCACTATTGTTAATTTGTTTTGCACGAATACCAATTATTTTTGTTTTTTCATATTTTGTTAAGAAAGGCAATGTTTGATGAATTGGATCAATTACATTTCCATTTGTATTTCGAACTACTTTAGTTAAAGCGGTAATTTCATCATAATTACTATGATTAATTTCACCATGAAATTTTTTTATATATTGATTTCGAATATCTTGACTAAACTTTTGAATATATTCATCGTCTTCATTATTATCCTCATCATCATAGTCTTCAGTATCTTCCTTTCCAACAGTATCTTCCTCTCCAACAGTATCTTCACCTTTATCAGATATTAATTGATCTAAATCATGAGCATCTAAATCATGAGCATCTAAATCATGAGCATCTAAATCATGAGCATCTAAATCATGAGCATCTAAATCATGAGCATCTAAATCATGAGCATCTAAATCATGAGTATCTAAATCATGAGTATCTAAATCATGAGTATCTAAATCATGAGTATCTAAATCATGAGCATCTAAAATATTATGGTTAATTGGTTGACTTTCATCTAAAGATAATTTATCAGACGTATCCATTATATATATTATAAGGTAATAATCTTTTAATATATATAAATCAATTTTTAATTCATCTCATTATTTTTCCATATTGTATCACAATTTACACAAATATATACATATTTCATATTAGTATCGTCATATCGCATATAAATGATTTCATTTTTAACATCTGTATCTTCTTCGTTGCTTTGACAATCTCTATTAGGACATTTTATATTGGTTATACGCGGTAATGTTGGGTCCAACTTTGTATATTTATTTATAATATGATTAAAACGTTGTTCTTTTTTTACAATAATTTTTTTAGATACAACAACATTATCTTCAGTAATAGTTGTATTTTCGTTTCCACATTTACGACAATAATAAATTAATTGTGTTTGATCATCTGTTGACAAACGAATATAATACATATTTCCACATTTTGAACAGAAATGCATATCAGTACTTTTATATATAATACTATTTTTAATTCAATTATCAATTTTATTTATTATAACCTTCATATATTTCTAATATGTCAAACTTTATATATTTTGCAATTTAGTATGTTCTATTGGATATAATTCAAGTAGTTTTTCATAATTAATAGTAGAAACCATATTATATAGTCGTCTCATTTCAACTAATTTTGGTGTTGGATTTTGTTTATGTAATTCTTGTAATTCTTTCATTATATTTTCATAATTTTTTAATGCGTATTCCTTCATAAAACAATGAAATATTGTAAATTTATGAGCATATTTTGAAATATTGTCAATATCTAACATATTAATATGAGCAAATTTGTAATTTTCATATAATATTATATCATTATATTTACTAAATTCTGTATGAGTTTGTTTAATTCCTGGTTCATTTAACAAAGGTTTATCATTTAATACTGTTAAAAGTGTTAAAAGTATTGTACGTATTGTTTGACAGGATGTCCATCCTTCACCTTTCCATGTATTTAAAATAGATAGACATACCTTCCCATTTCTATATAAATTTGGGTTAAACCTGGTGTATCCATTATTTGTTTTAAATATTACTTTTGGTGGTTGATTTGGATAATTATAAGGAAATATGAATTCAAAAAAATAAAATCCATGTTGATATGGAGTATCTTTTGGACCTATTATCATCGCATATCCTTTAAACATATCTGCATCATCGTGTTGATAATATATTCCTTGATTAATTAAAGGGTTTTTAAATATATGTGTTATATCTTTAATAAGACGATTCATAGTCACAGAACTTACTACTGTCTTCTTAGGCGTCTTCTTATGCAACTTCTTATTTGTACCTATATTCGTTTTTGTAGTATTTTCAATATTCATTCAATATGATAATATATTTTAGAATGTTTTTATATTATTTTAATGCATACATAAAATTAATAGATATATGCTATAGATACTATAATATTTTCAAATACTTATGTCACAATAAAAAATGAAAAAAATGCATATCTAGTAAAATTGAAATAAAAATATCACACATATATAATTAAAACAATGATGAAAAATCTAACAGAATTTCTACGAGGACATATTTCCAATGAACATTCAGAGCATACTCATACAAAGATAGGAAATCGGGATTTAAATATATTTGGAGGAAAATACACAATACCGAATGAAGATCTTCCATTATTTTATAAATTCTATAATGAAGCCATTTTTGAAAATGGCAAAAAAGAATATTTGACAGAACGACAATTACAAGAAGGGAAGAGTTCATATACTAATCCAGGACCTATATTAGTCGATTTAGATTTTCGTTATGATACAACAATCACAACACGCCAACATTCAGAAGACCATTTAATGGATATTATAGAGATTTATATGACTAATTTACAAAAAATATTGGATATTAAACCCGATGTTGATATTCCAGTGTATATATTAGAAAAACCTACCGTCAATATGTTACATGATAAAACAAAAGATGGAATACACATAGTTATTGGAATTGGGATGGATCATATCCTACAATTAATGCTGCGTGAATTAGTTATTGAAGATATAGATAATGTGCTAGGAGAACTTCCATTAACAAATGATTATGAAAGTGTATTAGACAAAGGTATATCAACAGGACGTACTAATTGGCAATTATATGGTTCTTGTAAACCAGGGTATGATATTTATAAACTAGTTAAACACATAAATTACAGTTTAAATATGACGGATACACATTTTTCAATAAAACCCCAAAATATTACTACCATTAATCATCTGTCACTTTTACCCATTATAAGTGCAAGAAATGACAAATGTGTTACATTTGAAATGAAACCAGAATACAAAGATAAGTATATGGCATATAAAGCAACAAGTAAACCATCTATGCCCAAATCATCCAGAACTATAAAACAAAAACTCACAAGAGAAGAATTTAATTTTGATATTGAAGAAATTTCCACCATAGACGAATTGAAGGATTTAACAAAATCATTGTTAGATAATTTAACTCATGAAGATTGTGCACTTAAAGAAACTCACGAATTTCTAATGTGTTTGCCGTCAAAATATTATGATGAATATAATGAATGGATACGCGTTGGATGGGCGCTAAGAAATTTGGATTTTCGTATGTTTTTACCCTGGATGCTTTTTAGTAGTCAATCTGATAAGTTTAATTTTTCCGATATAGCCGGTAATTATGAAGCCTGGGATAATTTCAAAGAGGAAGGGTTCACTGAACGTTCCATAAGATACTGGGCAAAAATAGAAAATCCTACTGAATTTAAAAAAATTAATCAAAATACACTTTCATATTTAATGCATAGGTCTATAATAGGTAGTGAGGAATGGGAAATTGCAAAGGTTATTCATCATTATTACAGAGATAACTATAGGTGTGGGTCATTAAAATCTAAATCTTGGTATGAATATAATGGACATAGATGGAATGAAATAGACTGTGGTTATAGTCTTCGATATAAAATATCCAGCACCATTGCTCAACTTTATGGCAATCGTTCAATGCAACTTATTGCTGAATCATCAACATTGACTGAAGAAGATAAAATACGTTCTGAAAAATTAGTTAAAGATTCAAAGGTGTATTCTCTTATATGTTCAAATTTAAAAAAGACAAATTTTAAACAAAATGTTATGAAAGAATCTATGGAAATATTCTATAAAAATGATCCAAATTTTTATAATAAACTAGATCAAAATAGGAATTTAATTGGTTTTACCAATGGTGTGTATGATTTTGAAGAAAAATGTTTTCGAAATGGACGTCCTGAAGATTATGTATCATTATGCACAGGCATAAAATATGTTGCGTTTGATAAAAATAATTCAGACCATATTGCAAAACAACAAGGAATTGATAGTTTTATGAAACAATTGTTTCCAGTAGATGAATTGCGACAATATATGTGGTCTCATCTTGCGTCGGTATTAATTGGATATAATAAGGCACAAACATTCAATATTTACAATGGAAATGGTAGTAATGGTAAATCAAAATTAATAGAATTAATGTCGTTATGTTTGGGAGATTATAAAGGAACCGTTCCAATTACTCTGGTTACACAAAAACGAACAGCCATAGGTAGTGTTTCTCCAGAAATTGCAGCGTTAAAAGGATTACGATATGCTGTAATGCAAGAACCATCTAAAAATGATAAACTAAATGATGGTATGTTAAAAGAATTAACTGGTGAAGACCCAATTCAAGGTCGAGCAATGTATAAAGAACCTGTAACATTTGTTCCGCAATTTAAACTTGTAGTATGTACGAACAATTTATTTGAGATTGGATCTACAGATGATGGAACATGGCGCCGTATTCGGTTATGTGAGTTTCAATCTAAATTTCGCGAAACCCCAAAACCATCTAAAGATAGTCCTTATGAATATAAAATTAATTATGACATTCCCAAATTATTTGTAGCATGGAAAGAATTATTTATGTCCAGATTAGTTGACATTGCTAAAGATACGCAGGGAATTGTTAAAGATTGTCCTATGGTATTGAAAGCCAGTACAGAATATAGAAAAAATCAAGATTTCCTTATGGAGTTTTATGATGATAAGATTGAAAAAGGCGTTGCCACAGATCGCATTAAGAAAGATGCTATTAACCAAGAATTTAAACAATGGTATACTGAAACATATAGTCGAAATGTTCCAAAGATTAGAGAGTTACATACCTTTTTGAATAAGAAATTAGGTAAACCTATTGGTAAAAAGGGATGGATGGGATATAAAATTCGTCATGATGATGATGAAGATTTAGATCCACATATAGATGTATAATTCTACAGCAACATTTATGTAAGTTTACATATTCTAATTTTACGCATTAATATCATACAATATTAATGTGTAATTCTCATTCACTGTAAATTAGACCTCAGTATCATTCACAATAATTTTTATATTATTAATTTTTTGCTGCATAACATCATAGTGTTGCTGCATAACATCATATTTTTTCTGCAACTCATTATATTTTATATCTAATTTATAATTGTAATCTAATAACCCCTGAATTTTTTCATTATAATGATATATTGGATCTCCCATATCATATTCAATATATTTATTTGTATATGGTAATATTTCAAGTTGATTGATAGGAAGTATGGTTTCTACTAATACCTTGATTGGAGACCACGCATTATCATCACAAATTTGGACTTTTATGTTCTCATCTTGTATATATTCAAATATAAATATTTCGTTCCATACAGGGTTATTATTATTCCATTTTATTTCCGTTCTACGGCATTGTTCCCCATAATGTAATTTTATAAATAAATCATTTTTAGAAAACCAATCATTTTTATTTAATGATTTTGTTAATTTTTTTATTTTAACATACAACATATATATAAGAGGTTTATATATTTTTTTTTTACAAAAAAATAATTATGTAGTGTTACATAATTAAATTATGTAGTGTTTATAAAAAATTGATAATAAAAAATACTATTACAAATATTATTACAAATACTATTACTGTATATAAAGTAATATGAATTCATTACTATTGGAATCCACATTAATAAATGATGTAGACAATATTAAATTTGCTATTGAAAATGGAGCAGATGTAAATTGTGGTAATGAATATGACATCACACCTTTATGCACAGCAATTATAAAAGGGTTTACCCAAGCTGTTATAATGTTAATACAAGCAAACGCAGACATTAATTTAACTCGCAATAATTGGATGTCCCCATTACATTTAGCTTCATATCATGGAGATTATGCTATTGTTAATCTTCTAATACACCAGGGTGTTGACATTAATAAAAAAAGAAGAGATGGTGCAACGGCTATATATTTTGCTACTGAACATATGCATAATGATATAGTTGGATTATTAATTGACAATGGAGCAGATGTTAATGTTACCCAATATTGGATGGGAACACCATTATATATCGCTTGTTTTAGAGGATATGAAAATATTGTTAAACAACTTATTATGGCAAATGCCAATATTAATCAAGTTATTAATGGTAGATGGTCTCCGTTAATTATAGCAAAAGAAATGCATCGTGATTCTATTGTTAGAATATTAGAAGCAAAATTACTAATGGGAAAATAATTACACACTTACATACTTACATACTTGAATATTGTATATCCAAGTATATAATATCATATTTTAAATTATGTATATTTTACACCTTTGACCATTTAATTATTATTATACATACTTTGATACTAAATTGTAAATATATACAAATACATCAATAATATATGGCATCATATATGGATATAAAATAAGACCAGCGCCAATGCCAAGTAAAGTTGGATTTTTATATTGTTTTTTTAATATGAGTAAAAATATTATATACAATCCTACCACTAATACATAAATATATGAAAGAATTGTATTCAAGTTTATAATACCTTCTTTATTTTGTTGTTCATAGTAGGTTTTTCTATTTGCTACATTAGTTTTATTAGTTTTATCTCGTATATTTTTTCTTACATTATCTAATCGTGAAGTATAACTAACTGCTAAGTCATTAATATGACTACCATATATTTTTTGATCCTTATATTTATTAAGTAGAACACCAAATTCGTTTGATTTAATCTTGTATTTTTTATATAATCGGTTTATTAATTTATCGGCTTCCTCCTCCTTTTTTTGTTCAATCATATTTTGATACCATAATCCACCTTTTGAAAATGTATAAAAGTTTTTCTCACTTTCTTCTAAAATTTCTGGAGCATTCGCAGCAGTTTGTTTTGCTTGTAAATAATCAAAATACAATAAATTCTCCTTCTCATTTTGTCTACATTCTTCATCACAAGTTAGTATTTTACTATTTCGTGCTTCATCAATAAATGCTCCGGTTTTTGCTATAATAGCTTCTTGTTCATCACTTAATTGAACTCCATCATATCCGTGTGCATTATATTTTAATTTTGAAATATCAATATTGTTCAAATCAATATTGTTTAAGTCAATATTATTAATATCCATTCGTATTAAAATATAATTAGAAATTAATTAATAATATGGGGCAAAGTTTTCGACGTTTGGTTGTGAAGGACTTACTGTTGACATTGTTCCAGATGGAGGTGATCCTGTGGTGGATGTTCCTGTTGATGTTGTCCCTGTCGATGTTGTCCCTGTTGATGGAGTAGTAGTTAAACTTGATACATCAGATGATAAATTATTACCTAACTTACTTAATCCACTCATTGCTTTTGTATACCCACCAACAATATCAGATTTTGTTTCTTCATACCCACTTTTAGCTTCATTTTCTAATTTACTAAAAAATAATTCATCATGCTTTACAACACTTTCATATCCTGGTTGTAGTTCTGCTTTATTAAAACCCCAATTATATTGATCATATACTAGATTTGACCTTCTAAATAAATCATATATATTTCTAAATAATACAATTAAAGCAATTGACAACGCAACTGTAATACACGCAACAGCAATTTTACTAGGAATCAGTTGTTTTTGTAATAAAATAGAAAATGCTAAAACTACAGCAGCAGTTATTACAATTATTTTCATAATATAAGTATGGGCGTTATAGCGTTGCATCTGGTATGTTCCAATTTCTACCATTCGTAAGGCATTTGTTTTATCAGTTTCCATTGATTTTAAATTTTGTTTTGTAGTATTTAATTCATTTTCTACTATACCAACCATCGCAATTTGTTCTGTTAATGCGCTTCTATTTTCAGTTAATTCTGTTGTAGATGTTGTATACATATTTTTAAGTTGATTAAATAATCCTATGCGCATTTGTGTAAGTTCATTAATTCGGTTAATAACTTGTTCTTCTTGCGCTGTATCAGAATTTCCACCAGAGTTTAATTTTTCTAAATTTTGATACATGAATTTTTCCAATTCTTGTAATTCTTGAATGTTATTAACTGTTAATTGGTGTTTTTCTTCAAGCAATTGCTTATGTTCATTGTTAAATTCAGCGTTTGTTAGTGGCGTTGATGAACATGTTCCCCATGCGTGATCTTGAACATAATTAGAACAAGTTGGAGCAGTTACAGGGCATTGATATTTAGCTGATACATTATCTCCTGGTTGTCCGCAACATGCGGTAGATTTTCCATAGTCAGCAGCACAAGGTAAACTCATTTATATATATATAACATAAGAATAATAAAATACTGTTATGTTATTAATAAAAAAATTTGCTAAACAATATATGTTTTATTCCATATATGTTTTATTCCATATATGTTTTATTCCATATATGTTTTATTCCATAAATCATTATTTTCTAACATGGCGAATGGTAAGTAGTAATATAATAGCAGTCATAACCGACCACAAAATATAATTATAATTAGATGATGTTGATAATAATTTAGCATCTTCTTTCATTACATTAAAAATATCAGTTTTTTTATTTATTTTTTTCATCTTTTTAAACATTCTTTTAAATCTAGATAATTGATCGTCTAAATAATTCTTTTCTATTCCAATTTGATTTGTTACTGTGACATTATGTTGTTTCGTTTCTTGAATTTTTTCGTATATTTGTTGTGATAATTGTAATAATTGTTTATTTAAATTAGTTAATTTTTGTTTTACAGCAGGATCAACCGTGCCTAAAGCGCATAAAGTATCTACTGTCATATTACTTCCTACATTATTAGGATCAGATGTAAAACTATTCCATAGATTTGCTCCAATATCTTCGGTTAATGTAGGGCATGTTCCAGTATCATTTTGCATGTTATTATTTGTGTATGGACGTATCTTTCCATTTTTATCTACATACGCCACTTTACCTACGTCTGTTTTATCTTTTATATTAAATGCTTGTGGATTTATCTCATAAATAGCATTATATATCCATTGACCAATATTATGATCGCCATTGGTTACACACTCACTTGATTTTTCTCCGTGATTAGAATACGTATTACTACCATAACATCCTACACCGTGATATGCAGCATATTTATATCCCATTTCATTCGATTTTTGGGCACATTCTGTTAACGATAATCCCCCACCAATATATTTATCTAACCCAACAACTTTACCATTATCAGCAAAACAACCAAGATATGTAGTTGCATTATTAAGTTTCCCAACCTTTACATTTTTACCCTCGTATCCACAAGGCGCGTCCCATACATTACCTATAGGCATTCCCGTATCTTCTATACTTTTTCCTATTTGTACTGGATCCATTTGGCACGATAAAAAGTTACTGGTTTGGCCACTCACCCACGGATGTGCTTTACCAAAATTGGTAATATAATATTTATTACCATTTACATCTTGAATAACTTTACCAGCATATTGTGTATTTTCATTCTGTATAAATTTTTGGACGTCCTCCATATATGTTTTATATGTCGTTGAATAATCGGTTAAAAGTTTTTGAAATTGTGTTTCCAATGCTTGTAATTCTGCTAAATCCCGCTCATTTTTTTCTTGGACGGTTACATTGCTAGGGATCCCATTATTCCACTCTTCATTAGAGTTAACTTCGCTCTGTGACATAGTTTCAAAACTTTCAATAAGTTTAAGATTCTTTTCCAACACATTTGTCATATGTTGTTTATCTTGTAAATATTGTTTCCCCTGTTTTATTTCAGCATCACTCGCCACATTATATATATTTGGCAATGATACCTGAGGTTTACATTTCTTGTCATTTAAAAAAAATTTTAATAATTCACTAAAAACCATTGTATTTAATATATATTGATATAAAAGTTATATTAAATTTTATTATTTTTAGTGAATTAATACTTTTAGTGAATTAATACTTTTTATTTGGATACTACATGTTTAAATGCTACAACACCCACTGTTATAGCCATCAACGTCCAAACTAAATAATGCATATATTCAGATTTCACCATTATATTGTTTTCACCTGTTGCTTCTTCTAAAGTACGTGCTTTTTTCTGGACATTTACAAGTTTATCTCTTTGCTTATTTAAATCAACTATTCTTCCAGTTAATTGTTTTTTTGTTTCATCCATTTTTGTATTTACCTTACCATCTATAGTATTTAATTGTTGTATTTTATTGTACATTTGTTGTGATATAGACAACAATTCATCGTTTAATTTTCCTATTCTTAACCATAAAGCAGTATTTAATCCTAAAGAGTCACATTTTGATGTTGAATTCATATCAGTTCCTGTAACCATTGTAGATACAACATTGTTTGTCAAATTAGTATATCCACTTGAGCATCCACCATCTTTTACTGTTGCATCCCATATTTGTTGGTTAGGATAATGATGTAATGACCCTTTTGGAGATAACCAATACACCCAATTATTATTACTATTTCTAATATTTGTTCCTTCTAACCCACACGGTTCTCCCAATCCCATAGGGGAACCATGATTTAAACTTAAATATGCTGATTGAGTGTCCGATGATGGAGTTTCACTTGGACAAGAAGCATTTTTATTACTCCAGGCATCAGGAGTATAAGCCCGTGTATACCCAAACTTATTTACATATGAAATTTGTCCATTATTCATTACATTTTTTCCCTTCCATTGTTGAATTAAATCATCCTCATTTAATATACTTTCAAGATATCCCTTGTAATTTGTGGTATATTCAGTCATAGTAGTATTAAACTTATTTTCTAAATCTTTCATTTCTGCTAATATTTTCTTATTTTCGGTTTCAACCGTTATTCCACTATTTTCTAAACCTTCTACTATAGAACCAAGTTCAGGCATTGTTGTCTCTTCTAATAATTTTAAATTAACAACATTAAAAGATTTTATTACTTCTTTTTGCATATTATTGAAATGAGTTCCCTGCGATAATCCTATTGCATTAAAGTTGTTTTTAATATTATTCTGTTTAGATAAATACATATATATATATAGATGTATAGAAAAATGTATATGGTAAAAACGTTGTTTTATTATTTTATTATTTTATTATAAACAACGTTTTTAATAATAATCTTAAGAAACGTTATTCTTAGGATAGCACTTCTGTATGTCTAGTGTATAGGCAATTTATGTAAATATTTATATAAAATATATAATGTTGCAACAATACCAACTGAATTTATGATAGTAGTTATATAGGTAAGATTTAATTCTTTTTTATAAGCCTTCTCTCTGGGTTTTGATGCTAAATCACTATCATTTTTTTCACCTAAAATACCCTTGTGTTTTTTATAATTAACCTTTGCCCTTTGTATAATTACATCTTGTTCTTCCATTGATTGCGAGTATTTGGTTGAATCCTTAATTAAATCATTTTGAAGTAAAAAAAGATCTTGAAATATTTTTTCTACATTTGCTGAATCATTATAGTATATCTTCGAATATTCAGCACTATTGGTAATTTTATACAATGGATATGATTTTTTAAGATTTTCTAAAGCCAAATCCATTGTTAAATCATATTCAATCAATTTATCTTCATAATATTGAACGGATTTAGTAGACTCCATTTATATATACATTCTATAGATTATTTAACTACAATATCTATAATAATAACTATTTACAGCAGTTTTGCTTTTACGATTAATCCTACATATTTCTCCTGGTCGAAGACCTATCGCAATAGCAACCGGATCAAACCTTGATATCTCTGGTAATTCATGTGATTCAGTAATATTAAATTTTTTAAATAATTCATTTGCATCTTCTTTAGTTAAAATAACATGTTCAGGAACAAGTGTATGTTCTAATATATTAAATTGTAGTCGTTTAATATTATATACTGAAATAAATACATTATCAGCATGATATAATTGATTGAGAAGTTTTATTAATGTGTCATTGGGATCACTTTTTGTAATGTAAATAATTTGATCGGTAGATTTATTTAATATATTTTCTATATTGAATAACTCATCTACTACATCATATATATATGATGGTCGTAATGCTTTATTAATATGATATTTTACATAGACTTTATGTCCTGAGGGATTTTCAACAAGCATATCACATTGTGAATTTTGCATCATTATATTTACTTCATTTACACTAAATTCAGCATAATTAGATACATCAAACCCGCGTTTTTCTAATTGTTTCAATAAAATAGTCCTAGATTTATATATCTTTGATTCTATAGTACTTCCCACTTGATTAGACATTATAATTATATATAATTATAATATTTAATATATTTCAATTTTTATACATTTTATTATCTATATTTAACATATATGTCATCATCCAAAAGATTTTCAAATGTTGCAACATCGCGAGATATACAAATAATACAAACAGAATTAGATAATATATTAGATAGTAGTGGTAATTTAAAATTAAAAGACAGTTCCGATAATATATTTAAAACATTAACAATATCAGGAGAGGTATTATATATTGCTAGTGGAAATACAACAACACAGGTTGGAGGAGGATATGGTGTAGATTTAACAGGATGGCAAGATGCTTCCTTGAATAATATGGATGTGTCTGGTAATGTGGATGTGTCTGGAGCATTAACAATAGTAGGACATACAGATTTACAAGATGTGTCTTTGAATACGTTGTTTGTAAATGAAAACCTGGATGTGTCTGGAGCATTAACAATAGTAGGGCATACAAATTTAAAAGATGTGTCTGTGAACACAATGACTGTTGAAGGAGACTTTATAGTACATGGAACAAGATCAGATATATCAACTAAAAACACAGATATCTGCGATAATATTATTACATTAAATGTAGGAGTTAACGGGAGTAGTAATAAAGCAAAAACATCAGGTATAATTATTGAAAGAGGTCAAGATGTAAGTAATGTATTTATGGGTTGGTATGATAATTCAAAATTTATATTTGGCGAAACCGATGTGTCAGGAACCACTCAAATAATTCAACCAGCAGATATTACACCAACAGATTTATTAGTAAAAAATATATATACATCAAATGCTGATGTGTCTGGAGCAGTAACAATAGTAGGGCATACAGATTTACAAGATGTGTCTTTGGACACATTGACTGTAAATGAAAACCTGGATGTATCTGGTAATGTGGATGTTAATGGCAATTTAAAATTAAAAGACAGTTTTGATGATGTATTGAAAATATTAACAATATCAGGAGAAGAATTATATATTAATAATGTTTCTGTTACAAGTGATTTACTATCCAAAGATGGAATTCAGGACGCAAGCATTAATGCTTTAATAATCAACGATGGAATTCAAGACGCAAGTATTAATTTATTAGTAGGAAATGATTTATTACACGATACAAGTATTAATGCTTTAATAATCAACGATGGAATTCAAGACGCAAGCATTAATGTTTTACTATCCAAAGATGAAATCCACGACGCAAGTATTAATGCTTTAATAATCAATGATGGAATTCAAGACGCAAGTATTAATTTATTAGTAGGAAAGGATTTATTACACGATACAAGCATTAATGCTTTAATAATCAACGATGGAATTTATGACGCAAGCATTAATTTATTAGTAGGAAAGGATTTATTACACGATACAAGCATTAATGCTTTAATAATCAATGATGGAATTCAAGACGCAAGTATTAATGTTTTACTATCCAAAGATGAAATCCACGACGCAAGCATTAATGCTTTAATCGAAAAGGATGGAATTCAAGACGCAAGTATTAATTTATTAGTAGGAAAGGATTTATTACACGATACAAGCATTAATGCTTTAATCGAAAAGGATGGAATTTATGACGCAAGCATTAATTTATTAGTAGGAAAGGATTTATTACACGATACAAGCATTAATGCTTTAATAATCAATGATGGAATTCAAGACGCAAGCATTAATTTATTAGTAGGAAAGGATTTATTAC
>Ga0080013_1000620_pt1 | contig 49810 bp, 63 predicted proteins | sample ETNvirenome_6_85_FD_69236 | JGI IMG/M metagenome (GOLD analysis project Ga0080013, IMG submission 69236) | Marine viral communities from the Pacific Ocean - ETNP_6_85 (SPADES assembly) (version 2) | ecosystem: Environmental > Aquatic > Marine > Oceanic | place: Pacific Ocean | collected 2013-06-19
AAGCTCTGCTAAACCTTTTTGAAACTTCTCTACAAATACCTTTTCACACTCGATTAATTGTTGTCGCATGAAAGCATTTGTATTCAGCTTGTTTTGTACATCCCTTACATGGTCTTGGTTTAACGCAACCTCACCTGCAAGTTCTCTTTGTGAATCAGTCATATCCTCGATAATGTACTCTTCTCCATCGAGATTCAAGACTGGCTTTTCTTTTTCTTTTTTAGCCATTGTTTGACTCCTTGTGTTAGTTATTCAGCGTATTTTGCTTTAGCTTTAGTTAGCAATGCAGATTTAGCATCATCTTCAGCATAAGATACGCTATGTTTACTTAAATATTTTTGTAGCTGTGCAACTGTCCAACTATCTGCTGGTTCACCACTTGGGTGTCCATTGTCACGTTCTGACCTATCCAAATAGTCACTTCTCGCAACTACTAAAGCAATCATTTCATCTTCATTAGCTGGAATTTGAGTTACAGATTCATCAGCATATAGCTTTGGTAACCATTCAGCAATCATTCGCTTTTTACAATTAGCAACTTTGCCATCTATTGCTCCATTTACCCAAACTTCTACATCGAGTAAATCGTTTTTTAACACCGACTCTTCAGTTGTAGTAAGTGTTCTTTTCTTTATGTCCATTATTATGTCCTTTGTATTATGTTATTTCGCATAGGTTATTTCACCTAACAAACGAGAAATCCACTAAAATTTGATGTAACATCAATATCTGTTTGGGCAGTTCCACTTGCTTGCCGTATAAGAATCGAAACAGTATCATTAACATCCATATCGACTAATACTGAATGATTCAAGTGCCAATACTGTGCATCTTGACCAAAATCTGGGTCAAAAATAGTAAAATAAGAACGATTGCTTGTTAAAACTTTTATGTCGTAATAGCCCGATGCACTGTCAATGTTATGTAAATATATATTTACGTTTAATTGGTACTTCCCAGTCACTGGAGCCGTGAACGTATTAGAAGCAAAATTATCACCTTGGTCAAATACTTCAGTACCAAATGCAATGGTCGCAAAGCTGTCATCTGCTGCAATATTGAGTTGATTACTTGTAGGTCTCACCAAAAACGCTGGATGATTCTCTGATACAACTGGAGCCCCAGCAGTATTCTCATCTGTAGCTCCTGACACAGTTCCATGTAATTCATTGCCTGACTTGTCATACCACTTTGTATTAGTTATTCCAGACCCATCGTATTCTGCGACTGCACCGATTTGGGTAATTACCATACTTGTTATATCAACTACATTGGATACACTGCACTGAAAAGAAAGGAAATTATCAGTCTTTGTAGCAGTTATATTTTCATCTATTGTAAATGATGAATCACTATTTGCTTCAATTCCAATACCAGCAGTGGAATAGTCACCAATAATTAGACCCGAACCTGTTTGAGTACCAACAATTTTAATATTGTATTCTTTCCCTATTATTGTAGTATAGCTTTTCCTTTTGTATTCTAATCCACTCCCCGAAAAGGTAAGTGTATCGGAATCTGTAGATGTAGCAGTGCCATTCCATCCAGAAGTAAAATCCCAACCACTCAATAAATCAGTCTGATTCGCACCTTTATATTTAAAAGGTACTGATGCACCAGAGTAATCTTCTTTTACTTCTGTGGCTGATAATTCGTGATTGTGGATTTTTAATCCAGCAATAGAGCCTTGTGCGTAAGTGGCATCGTTGTAATTACCAATTCTTACTTCGTCAGCAAGATTTTCCATAGCAACATAAGTACCAGCTCCAGAAGCTGTTAATGCTTCCGAAACTCCATTTATATAAAGAGTCATTCCTGAACTTGCACTTGTACCACCTCTTCCGTCATACGTTCCACAAACATGAACCCATTTACCTTCATAAGTTGTCAATGCGGCTGTTGTATACGCATTTTCATGGGTAGAGCCTACACTCTCATCATATATCAATAATCGCAGTTGGTCAGAACCATTAGTCTGGAAATTCCATTCTGCATCGCTATTATAGTCACCTTTATTTATAATTTGAAAATCTGTAGCATCTTCCATATTAATCCATGCTGATACAGAAAAAGGACTATCAACAGTTCCATTACCGAAACTCATGTGATTATTATCTGCTATTGCAATTTCATCATTGGTCCCATCAAACCGATAATAAGGAGATGACATTGTATTCGCTACATGGTTAGGTACATTTTGAGAATGAACATATGCTTGTGAATCTTGAGACATATAAACATCAGTTACAGAAGCATTACCAAGTGTTACTGAGTTGTCTGCTACTCCTGTTGTTCCATATCCGATTACTGATTGATTTTCTCCACTATTTGCAGATGGGTCTGACTCACTCCCTACAATAGTATTATAATTTCCTGTAGTAATAACATTTCCAGCCTTTGCACCAAGTGCTAAATTATGTATCCCTGTATTAATGGCATCACCACTCTGGAATCCCAACGCTGTATTAGAATTGTTATTAGCACCATTTAAATTTAACAATGATTGAAAACCTACTGCTGTATTTCTATCTCCAGTATCTTCTGTGCTAAGGGCTTGGTATCCGATTGCTGTGTTGTAATCTCCTGTAGATACTACATCTGCCGATTCAAAACCTATCGCCAAATTACCAGCACCTGATGTGAGAGCGTGGAGAGATTTATAACCCACCGCAACTGTGCCATCAGCGGCAGCAGTTACTACATCATTTCCAGCCGCACCAGTACCTATTGCCACACATGATGAAGCCGCAGTGCTTGAACGTAATGCTCCAGACGTTGTTCCATCCCAACCACCAATTGCAACATTTGAATTGCCAGTCAGCATTGCTCCTAAGGCATAACCACCCATCGAAACATTGCCATCTCCCGTTGTTATTGCACTCGAAGAATAAAACCCAACAGCAGTATTATAAGTTGCTCCATTCATAGCGGATTGCATTACATAGTTTCCAACTCCTACATTATAGTTTGAAGCCACATCAGCCCATGTCCCCCCACCAGATGCGTGACCAATAAATATATTATCAATAGAACCATCTGATGTAGTTCCACCAACAACATCTCCCATTGCGTGATGACCAATAGCCATATTTCGGCTACCATCAATTAATTCATCCATTGCTAAATAGCCAATAGATATGTTTGACGCCCCACTTGTAATTGCTTTTCCAGCACCATATCCCAGAGCCACATTCCCAGCACCAGTAGTCAATACTTTCAAACTATCTTTTCCAATAGCTACTGTGCCATTTGTGTCAATTGTTGTATTATCACCGCTTCCATAAAAAGCATTTGCACCTATGGCTACACAATTTGCAACTCCATTAGCAGGGCCAGCTAATGCTCTCATTGCAGAATCGCCTATTGCGACATTCTTACTTGGACTTACTGCATCGTGTAAAGATTTATGACCTAAAGCAGTGTTGTCTGCCCCATCTCCATCTACATCCCCATTTAGAGCTTGATAGCCAACAACTGTGTTAGCACCGCCTGACGTAGTTATTAGACCCGCCCCAGAGCCGATTGCAATATTTGAACCGCCTGTTGTAATTCCTTCTAATGCTTTGTAACCAATCCCAGTGTTGTCGCTATTGCTTCCAGTACCCCCATACCCTGCTTGATACCCAAGCCAAGTATTGTTTGTGCCTGTAACATTACTGTACCCAGTTTTAAACCCGAGTCCAGTATTTCCAGTTACTTCATTATTTGTATCTGAGTTTTGTGAGTATAATGCACCCAGTCCAACAGCAGTTGTTCGGTCGCCTACATCATCTGTATAGAGGGCATCGCTACCAATGGCTATATTGTATCGACCTATCGTTAATCCTTTTGCCGAATCTGTACCCACCGCTACATTAGAAGTACCAGTAGTTACAGCATTTAAAGCACTCTTGCCTACAGAAGTATTATTCGCACCTGAGGTAAGAGAATACATTGTTAAAGTCCCAACACCAACATTGTTTCGAGTGTCACTCGTTTTAGTCCCACCACCAGCAACATTATGCCCTAAAAATGTATTGTTAATAGCATTGGTAACTGTATCTCCTATGCCATATCCAAGTATAGTATTCCCTGTTGTTGAACTATCTCCACCAGTACCACCAGCATCATTATTAGATAGTGAGATTCGGGAGTTGTTGTCAAGTTTAAATCTTGCACCACCTCCTGTGTAATATTCTTGAATATCTGTACCAAAGATAATTGCATTATCTGTATCGCCTGTGTGTCTTATGGTACTCGCAACCTCGATAACACCAGCAAAAGTAGCATTTTGGCTTGAGTCTATAGTAAGTGCAGTAGCATAAACACTGCCATTATATCCTCTAATTACTAAACTTCCATGACTTGAGTCATTTCTAAGGCTTAAATATGTAGCCGCACCACTTGTGAGAATTGTAGATGATTGGTTTGTGCCATCTGAATCTGTAAGAGTTAAAGCTGGAGTGGCATTTGTAATGTATATATCCCCAGTAAAAGTAGCAATTTTGTCTGTGCCTATTGTGAGTACAGTTTGTAAACCAGCAGATTCAAGGTAGTTCTTAAATGTTAAATTTGTACCTTTTGTTGAACCACCATCCATTGAACCATTTGTTGTCCAGTCAATAGAACCAGCTACACCCGGTAAATTTCCACTTGCATCAGATACGTATGCTTCAAGTTTTCCAACAAGTTCTGCACCAGTTATATTTGTATTAGTAGATGTAAGTCTTAATGTAGAACCAGTTGCTCCGTGCAAATCTAAAAGCGTAGCAGGCGTTCCTCCAATTCCAACATTGCCTGATGAGTCGATACGCATGGCTTCACCTATTGTACCAGCATTTCTGGTTTGAAAAACTAAATCTGCCGAACTTACGGTATCCGTAGTTTGAACCGCACTGATTCCAGCCATCCCAGTATAATTACCAGACTGTCCAGTGGCTTGAAATTGGATACCAACACTCTGGTCATCAGCGGCTGAACTATTTTTTCGTGAGAGAATTAAATCGGTTAGAAGTGCAGTTGATGAATAGGTAACTGTATCAGTTTTTGCTATATGCATTGTGCCTGCTGGAATCGCAGTTCCAATTCCAATGTTTTGGCTTGAATCTATGGTCATGGCGGTTGCATTATTTGACATAAATCCTAAAGTATTGGATGAGTGAGTATAGGTCAGTCCACCTACAAATGAATCACTATCGTCTCCAAATAATAAATATCCATTTGAATCAGCGGGTGTTAATATATTTAAACCAGCATGAGTATCATCTTCAATAACCATTCTTGCATAGGTATGAGGAGTTGATTGACCCGAAGCACCATGATATACGTGTAAAATACCATTTACTATTTCATCATAGTTACCAGTACCATTACCATTTACAGTTAAATCACCATCAATGGTAACATCACCAGATATTGTACCTCCTTTAAGAGATACGTTTAATCTATTATTTGTAGCATCTAAAGCTGTATTAAAAGCTTCTTGTGATGTGTGAGAGTATGCGTTTACCGCATCTCCTGAAGAATCAAGAAGTACTTTATTTAGTACTTCCTTTGTTGTATATTTATTAATATCTGCCATAATTTATCCTATATTCCTCCGCCACCGCTTAAAAGCATTTATATTGGTTAAACTAAATTTGGAACCTTAACTACCCTGCTTCCACCTGTTTTATCTTTCTTTCTTACGCCATATCTCTGTATAGCTTCCTTAAATCTTTTTTCGTGGGTAGCACTCATAGCCATAGCTATTTGACCAGCATTTGGGTCTGCTGAGACTCCAGCCCTATCCATATATAAACATTTTTTAACATAATCAACAACAGATAATTCTAATGCGTTATCTATATCTAGACTATCTGTTACAGCTGATACACTATTAGGTTCAGCATAATAATGAAGTAATATTCCATCTGTTACAGCTTCCGCTATCGCCTTCCACTTCTTTCTAGCTGAGGTTCTATTATCTCCAGACGAGTCTACCTTAGTTATCAATCCAAGCTTATCACCTTCTATGAAGTACATTGCTTGGTTTTCTGGGTATTTAATACTGCTTGCCATAATTAATCCGGTACGTTTAAGTTAGACTCACTTGTTATATCAGCTAGTAATAAATTCTTATCAACTAACCTAGGTATTTGTATGTAGTCACCATCACTATCCATTAGATAAACCCTCATCACTTGGTTAGCCTCTAATCTATTTCCGCTAGAATCGGATGCTCCATCAGCTAAATCGTAATACATTCTATCAGCAACAGTTGTTATCTTAGCGTGAACTACCTTAACCTTATGAGTGCCTATTTCAACAAGTGCATCATTAATTAAATTTATTATATAATTTTCAGGTGCATCTGGAAATACCTGACGCACCCTACTGATTAATTTCTTAACTGTTATTGAATGAACAGCCATTATACGTCATCTAACACAGCGTATATTTGCACTTTAATATCATTTGCCGCTGCTTCTCCTTCTAAATCAGCCGTGTCTGCTGTACCAGCAAACCTACCCCACCATACATCTCCGGGTTCTAAAACTAAATTGCCTGTAGCGTTATCTGCATCTACTCCATGTGTAAAATTTATAAATAAATTATCTGTAGATTCAGTTGTTCCATCTGACCTAAACCCAGAATGTTTAATAACAACAAATTCCAACCTATCTCCAGCCGCTGTTCTTGTAGGTGTTGTATGTCCGGCTGAACCCGACGTTCCTAAGTAGCCAACATCTGCCGGTATTAAAACTTCATTACTAGCATCTATATCATTTACGTAGTAAATCCATTTAGAATCATCCCCAGCCATATCATTTAAATCATATACTATTGTTCCACCAACTGATACCTTCATATCATCTGGTAATACAGAAGCTGAAACACTTACGGTTGCTTTATTAGCCGCCATATTATCCCCCTTGTCCTATTAATATTTGTAAGCCTTTGTCATAATCGGCTTGTAATTTTGCTTGTTGTTTTTCATACCATCCATAATAAGATGTGTCAACTGCTAATCTTACTTGGGCTTCATTTGCATATCCCTGAGATATGGCTAACTTAGATTGTATTTCAGATGCATAAGCCTGAGCTGATGCTACATACCCTTGAGCAGATTGTAGATAAGCACCAGCTGTTCCAAGGTATCCCTGAGCCGCTTGACCATAACTACTAGCAACTCTTGAATACCCTGCACCATTGGAAATATATCCTTGGGCTACAGCTATCTGAGATTGAACTTGTTGATTTCTTGCAGAAACTTCTCCAATATATGTTTTGGCTTCTGTTGCTGAGGCATTTGCTTCAGCTAAATATGCGTTACCAACTGCTATCCTATTTTGAGATGTTTGTATAAAGCTAGCAGAGTATTTTAATCTCGATTCTACTTCCAATCCATACGCCTGAGCAGATTGTACATATGCATTAACAGAAGCAACATAGCCTTGAGCAAGGCTCATATCTTGAGCAACTTCAGCTAGATAAGTACTTGCCGTGCTTATATAAGCTTGCACAGCTTGTGATTTTGCACCAGTAAAAGCTTGCCTAGCACTTACCTCTTGAACATAACCAGAGGCTTGTGATACCACTGCCTGAGCTTGTTGTAAAAATGAATTACCAGCATTAATTCTGGCTTGAGCTTCTTGATAGTAAGACGATTGTACCTTAATACTAGACTCTACTTCTTGAACTTTTTGCTCTAAATTTGATTGATATTGCTGAACATCTTTGTTTATATCACTAGAATATTTTTGCAACTCAGCACTAAACTTAGCCATTAAGTCATCATTATTAGCAACAGTAGCCTGCATTGCTTTTGATTTATTTTCTAGGTCTAAAGCTTGGTCTTGTTGCTTATTAAATTTGTCAATGTCAGTTGTCTGACTTGCTTCTTGCCTTGCATCTTCAGCGTCTATATTAGCTTGGTTTATCACTTTTTGTAAATCAGAAGTATGTTTAGCTAACTGGGCTTTTATATTAGCATCATACCTAGTATTTTCTTTATTAAATTCGTTTAATTCATTTTGTATGTCTATTTGGTATTGTTGAAGAGAATCTGATTCTGTTTTAGACCAAGACTCATAAACTGTGTTTATTTCTATTTGGTATTTGTTTAATTTTTTAGAATATTCTTGAACTTCTTTATTAACTTCAGATTGGTATGAGTTAAGTTCATTTGAATATTTTTGTATTTTATTATTATTATCAGATACTAATTTTTCCATAGCCCTAGCTTTATTAGCTAAATCAAGTGCTTGGTCTTGTGCTTTGTTAAACTTATCTATATCTGTAGTTTGTTGAGCTTCTTGTTTATATTCCTGAGCTAAGTTATCTGCATTTTTAATTGCAATTTGCAAATCCATAGTTGCTTTATCTGAAGCTTCTTTAAACTCCATCTGATAACGAGCATTTTCTTTATTAAATTCATTTTGCTCACTATTTATATTAGCATTATACTCAGTTATTTGAGCTTGTAATTGTGAAATTTTTACTTGTGCCAATTCTATATCTTCATTATCATCCAAGTGGCTATTTACTTTTGCAAAATCTAAAGCAACTGCTGGTTTTGTATAAGTTGGAGCGTGTGATGATACATCTATTATACTTGGGGCTGAGGCAGTTGCCGTTATAATAGTAGAAGCAGAAGCATCGGAATTAGTTGCATCTGTATAATCAACAGTATTTATAGCTGGTGCTATAGGAGGATTTATTGATACGGAAAACTCTCCCGGGTCGTTATCCCCAAAAGGATTCTTATTGCTACTATCTTCATAAAAAGTATTAAAAGAAACCCTTGTAGTTAAACTAGGCTTATTATACGTAGGAACATTGCCATCCATATCTGCAGTAGAAACACTTGCTACTGTTATAGCACCAACTGCTTCAGCTGATGCGTCTGAATTAGATGCGTCACTATATGAAACAGTCCCTAAGGATGGAACGCTTGGGGCTACTGCACTTATATTAAGGTCTCCCAATGATATCGCACTTGGGACAGCGCTTCTTGCCTGAGTTATTGGAGATGTAGTAGTGGAACTTACTTCGGCCGCAACTTCATCAAATTCTTCATTAGCCAGTAATATTATTTCATCTACCTTATCTAATTCTGTTTTTATAGCATCACAGGCTGTTTCAAAATCTCCGCTATTATCCGTTTGGCTTGCTATCTCAGCCGCCTCTGCCTTTGCTAAATCTATTTCTGATTTCGCTGTTCCTATCCTAGTATTAGCATTGCCTAAAGCAGTTCTTGCATCTGACACATTGGAAACGGCATTATCAACCTGTGTTTTAATTAAGTCTAGAGCTGTATCTATTTTACCATCATCAACCTCAGATTCAGACGCATCGGCTTCTTGTTCAGCTTTATCAAATTCATCATTAGCTAGACCAACAGCAGTATTTATTCTGCCTGCCGCAGTAGCTATAGCCGCTGTAGCAGTATCTATCCCACTATCTACCAGTGTTACAGCTTCAGCTAACTCAGCAGTTGCCTTATCTAACTCAGCGTTATCTAGACCAGTCTCATCTGCCATTTTATCTATTTCTGCGTTAGCTAACCCAATTTCAGTTAATGCACTATCTGAAGAAGAGTTTATAATAGCAATTTCTGTATGCATATTATCTGTAATAGATAATGTTTCATCTATTTCTGTGTTAATTGCAGTTAATGCGGTTGTTATATCCGAGTTAGAAGTTTTGCTTCCTAACACATTTTGCAATGATTTTATAGAGGCGTACAAAGGAACTAGGTATTCATATTCATCTGGGAAGTTACCTATTTCAGAATCTCCATAAGCTACCGATGGATTATTTACTTCTAAATACTTACAATTACCAGAAGCAGGCAACGCATTTAATTTCCCATTATATATATAATATACAGGGTCTGTTGTTGTAGCTGCGTTCATATCATTACTATCAGACGCTCTACCCCTTAATTTTTCTGGTATTAACCTACAAGGCTGTTCTATAGTCCCATCACTTCTAGTTACTGATAATACTTGAGCAGAGTCAAGAGTCTCAGCCTCACTACCTACTGCAGTACTTGTAAAAGTATCCTCAGTAGCACAAAACATTTTTAAATTTGGTGGCATAACATTTATAACTTCCATAGCACCATCAGTTAAGAACTGCGTTAACTCAGTTTGAGTTGGTGCACTGCTTCCATCTATTGATAAGCTTGTTAAGCCTTCTACTTGTGCTTCAAACGTAGCCATTAATTAACTCCCGCCTGTTTAATTCTTTTTTCCCAGACCTTATTCTGTCTTTCTTTTTTATCTTTATTAACTGTTGCTATATGCTCATCCATATTTTTTACTGAAAATTCAACGTCAGTTCTCTTCCCACCTTCACTCATCATAAATAAATTTGTAGTGTATAAAGCCTCAGATGCCTTATTACCACAATCTCTGCAGTAAAACCATCTTTCTGGGTTTGGGGTTTCGCAATGTATACAGTTCATAATTTTCCTTTTTAGATTCGGGGGCTATCCTTTATACGATAACCCCCACAGTTCTAATTACTGTTAACTTTATCTATTCAGTTTATGCTAATGTCATATGGTCAGCGTCATGCTCTTGACCATAGACATAGTAGTTGTTGCCATCACATATTAGCTCAGCCCAATCGCCGGGAGCCGCAGTTGAAGCAACCCATATGAGTTCATCAACTCCAGACTCTGCTGACTCAGCGGCCGCACCATCTGCAGACACAATCATACCAATTAAAGTATCTTCAGATGAATCTGGGATTACTTTAACTGTTCCACTACCAGCATCAGTTAAGATGAATCTAGCATTCCAACCAGCACCAGCCGCCGCCGCAGTTGGCAAGGTAATATCAAAAGAGGCATCTTGGTCTAAGGTAAATACCTTGCCAGAATCTGCCGCAGTTAATGTTCTTGCCGCTGTTACGTTTTCAACCTTACTAGCTATATCAGACCTTCCACTATTTTTATTTAGATAATCACTTCTCATTGTTAAACTCCTTCTAAGTTAAGTAGGAAATGAGTTTCTGGAAGAGAAACTTCTAAACCAGCCTCAGTAAGAATCATATCCTTACGAAGGTCTTCATCAGCAGATTGAACGTTAGTTTGAACTTGCGTATCACGATTAACACCGTTTCCAACTAGTGGACGATAAGCAACGTGGTCTAGGTCAATCATCATCAAGAATCCGGAAGAGAATCCTCTAAATAGAGGTTCTTTTACCATATTCATTGTTCCGTGGATAGTTTCCACAGCTAAGACCTTGTGACCAAATCTACCATCTTTCTGACTTACGTCATAACGCATTGCACTATTTGAATAACCAACAGATGAATCAAGAAATAGACCATCTCCCAGTTTGTTAAAGAATGTCAATACTGGTAGACTAGCAAGAGCTAATTTACTATCAGTTCCACCACGAGCAGGGTCATATACAACTTCGAAATCCGAAAGGATTCTGTCGTATGTTAATTCTGCCGTAGTTGAGCTACGAAAATATGGAGCGCCAGAGCTGTAAGAAAGAGCACTGTCGTCAATATTTGCTGTTCCATTTTTGATAACGTGACCAGCTATACCTTCAGTATATTGAATACCACCAGTACTTGCACGCTGACCGAAAAGCATAGCACGCTCAATGTCTACCTTATGCTCACGTAGCTTAAGATTCCAAACTCTTTGGAACTCATCACTATATCCACGATAACGTGTTGCACGAGCAGTGTTAGACATTTCACAAGCTGTTTTAAAGATTTGGGTGTAACCATAATCGTTATCTAGCTCTTCAGACCATACATCTGGAGCACCAGTACCTTCAGCATATGAAGTACCAATTACTTGACACTTCGTATTAGTAGCACCAGTTTCAGCTCCGTCAATAGCTGAAATTGTTTTACCAGTAAAAGTTGTATTGCTACCAGCGTCAACTGGAGAGCTCTCAACCCTTACTATGATTGTTTCAGGAGAATCGCTTTCTGTGTAATCAACTGCGAAAACCATTCCCTTTACCAGCCAATCAACTGACGCACCGCCAGCGGTATCAACTGTATATGATAAAGAAGAACCAGCCGCAGGAATCGAATGAGAGCCATCGAGTAAAAACGCTCTGTCTGTCATTGAAACCTTTGTTCTGTCTTCTAAAAATCGGAATTGTGGGTCATCCGTAGGGACTTTAGCTACCTTTGAAAGGTACACGAAGAATGGAGATTCATCGGGAGCTAAGTCAGCCACACGGTCTGAGAAGTTGTATAACCGACGAGTATGATAGCCTGAAGCGGCTGAACCCGGGTCACCAACATTCACAATACCTTGATTGTAAGTTGCCATTTAGGACTCCTTATAGATTATATTTGAGTATTACGAGAAGCACCCATAACCCCAGTCCAGACATCTTCTAATTCATTTGGCTTTTCAGGAGCCGCACCTTGAACGACGCCAGCCGTAGGTGCAATTTTCTGAGACCTTTGAACAGCTTCTAGGTTTTGAGAAACTTTCTCTCCTCCACCTTTATACTTTCTATACACATCAACTAACATATCCAAGGGAAGTTCTTCTCTTGGAGTAGTAGCGAAGCTTATAAAGTCATCAGCCATCTTAGGGTCATCAAAACCATATTTATTAGTTAAGTCTTGTTTGAGATTATTGACTGCCATTTGCCTTTGTAAACCACTAAACTGTTGTTGAACAGCTTCATTTACAAGGGCCTTTTCTTGGCCCACCCTCATTTCGTATGAAGGTGAACCGGGTTTATAATATGCCTCCCAAGGGTCAAATGATTCCTCATTGACAACTTGAGCTTGTGGCTCATTATCAACCTTGTTACCACTTAGCGTGTTTCTCATAGCATCAACAACGTCTGGTCTTTTTTCAAGAACCTCTCCTAGTTGTTTGTACTTACGTAGTTCCTCGACTTCATAATTGAGCTTTTCGTATTCTGCAGTTTTCTTGTCATACATTGACTGAAACTTCTTAGCATCATCAATGGGCTGTTCACCCACCTCTTGAGCTGGTTCTCCACCTACTTGTTCTGGCTCAACAATTTGTTCTAAAACTTCGCCTTCTACACCTTCTATAGTAGTAACTTCTCCGTTCATAGTGTCTTCCATTTTATTCCTCGATTTCTTTTATTATTAGCATCACCTTTTCAGATGTCTATAAAAGCAGAACCGTGGAAAGTAACCACTACTTCTGTTTTCATTAGTTTACAGCCTGCGATTCGCCATCAACAATTCTCTTGAGATTGTCAACCTGAACCTTGCTTTTGAACTTGGTATCATTTTGAATCTCATTAAGCCTGCTTTTGAATTTCTCAGTTTCTGCCCGCTTGCGAGAACTCATAGTCTCACGTTCAGCGGTTTGTAAATCTCCACTAAGTTTCTTAACCTGCTCTTCCAACTGTTTGATATAGGATTGCATTTGAGCCATTTGACCCTTACGCTGTAAAACACCTTCTTTGTCAAAGATTTCGGATTTCTTCAAAACCTCGACATCATCTACCAAATTCAACTTAAACGCTTCAAGATACATATTATATTCAGCTATCCTGTTTGAAGGTAAAGTAGAACCCGATATGATTCTCACGTCATAATGCCCAATGGTGATATCATTTGTTATGGCATTAATTTCCTGACTTTTATCATCGTACATATTATTAACCGTAAATTCCGTAATGTCATTATTCGGCTGTACGACTCTGAAAGTCTTTTCGTAAGTGTAGTGACCTTTAGATAGGTTGTATATATTACGACCTAATCTGGTCAAACTTCCTTCGATATCCCGCAACTTGGATTTACCACGAGTTTCGCCCATCTCGGCAAGCATTGCCGTTCCTCGGACAGTTTCAGGTGCAGACTCTTTAAAGCCCTGCATCAACTCGGGGATACCGAAACTTAAATCTATGTAATGTTCTATTCGACTTATTAAATTATAAAACTCTCCAGATAATGATTGTGGGGCAGGGAAGTGCGGTGCACCAAACTCAGGATTATAAGGTATAACAGCATTGGGTCTAGCCCAATCCTGTTCCAACTGCCCCAAATCATCTACGCTACCCTCTGGAACCAGTAATTTAAGACCGGCAGAGGCTTGAGCGTGTGAGAGAGTAAGAGAGAAAAGTTTGTTCAATAATCTTTGAGAATCTTGAACTTTGGATATATCCGATTTCGGATAAGGAGTACCAGTCCATATGTTTGGAACTGGTATTATAGGGTATATGTCAGTATTTAAAACTTGCTCATATAACAGTAAATCGCCAACCGTACATGAGACCTTAATCCTAGTTTGTACAACTTCTACGATTTCTATTAACTCAGCCCTAATAAGTAACTGAGCTTGCTCATTATTCATAAACTCTTCGTATCTATCAGAATCAACTATGTTTTCTGAACCATCTTGTTTATTAAATATTCTATAAAAAGGTACTTTTACCTTTGTAAATCTTTCTAGTATTCTATATTTATCTACTCTATTGAAATTAGAGTCATATACGTTGTCTGGGGTAAATGAATTAGATGTGTTTCTTTTTAAAGATGATGGGTAGTCCTCCTCATCATAGTAGCTTTCTAAGTCTTCTATATACTGCTCAACCTGAGGATACATATTTAGAAGCTGGTCTTCTGTGAGGATAGTAGACATTATGATACCAGAAGCATCGTCAGCATATCTATGCCTAGAAGCTGGGTCTACATAAACCCTAAATGGGTCAAGGTATGTAAACTTAACTTCACCCCTTCCATAATCAGCCTCTGGGTCTAGGTAAGCATAGAAGTACCCCATACCAGAAGTAGCATAATCATGAACCGCTTGCTTGAATTGCACATCTCCATCTGATATATCCCAAATGTATTCAAGAATAGTTCTCCAAACATTTGATATTCTACTGTCAGAGTCTTCTCTCCCTACAGCACTGTACTTAGGAGCCCTAGAAGTTAATAACGATTTTAGCTTTTCAATAGCCCCATAAACACGGTCTATTACAAAATCACCCTGACCAATAGCACGAAGAGCATCTGACTCTTCTTGCGTGTAATGGTTACCTAGGTAAAAGTCTATTGAGTCTCTCGCCTCTGTATCCCAATCAGCACGAGCATCTTTCCACATTCTCCAAAGCTGTCTATTAACCTCAGAATGCTGAACTTCACTCTTTTCCAACTCTCTTATACTAGAAATGGGCGCACCTTCCTTTTTAGTACGTAATATAATAAATTAAATATATATAACACAAGTACTTTTTAAAGTTTTTGCCCAGTAACCCAAGATATTACACGCTTTGTTTTATGTTTAATAGTCTTAGGTTCTGTATAGTTCTCAAAATCCGACGCATCAAACCTCTTACTTATTGGAGGTCTAGCTTTATTAACAGCATACCAGAGACCATCTAATACGTCGTCATTCCTACCCTTTGGGAATTGAAACATCTCATCAACTAAATGAGTATGCTTTCTTTTTATAAACATCTTTCCACGATTAACTAATGGAGCCAATAATGATTCCAACCTGTCTTCTTTTTTAATTCCAGTAGGTGGTCTTATTCCTAACGCTATTCCCGGAGCTATCTTTCTTTCGGAGCCGGATAGTTTATTAACAGCGTCTTTTATTATTCCCTGAGCACCAACGTGTTCTACATTAACTCTTTTAACCGGGGAGTATTCCCTTGAGTATTCCAATATCTCTTCTGGCATATTATATAATGGCATATGTTCACGCATATAGTCAATTACATATATATTTCTACCACTATCTATGCCAATAACCATTATTACTTGAAAGTCACTAGAAGCATTGGCTTCATAGGCTAAGTCAACTCCTATGTAAACATTGACAGGTATGGCATCATCTTTATTGACAAGATAACAATAATTATCCCTACTTTCAAACTCATGGTCATAATATTCTAATCTTTCTGTTTTAAATTTAGCATTCTCTAAATCCCTAGCCTCATTCAGGTACTCCTGTGCGAACTTATGAGAAAGGCCAACATCCTCAAACCTTCTTCTTATATCTGATAATTTTTCCTTAGAAAAGTAGCTAGGCCAAAGAACCTCTCCATTTTCGTCTATAGCCTTATGGTACATAACATCCCAAGCATAACTCCTACCTTCCCTCTTTGCCTCTAGATATCCGTCATATATACTCTGTAGAAAGGAATCATAATGGACTATTGTACCTATGAGCCATATAGAGCCTTCATTTTCTGCAGAGTTCTCAAGAGCTGGTTCTACAGTTGACATTACCCACTCCTTAATCTCTCTTCTCCTATCTGGGGTCTTAGTATTTAATTCAGATTCAAAGTCATCAAGAATAATCTTAGTATATCTCAACCCAAGCTGTGAACGACCACGTAGCCTCTGAGAAGTTCCCTTAGCTATAACCCTGTCGCCCTTACTTGTAGTAAATTCCTTTTCAGTCCATTTAGAGCCCCTAATGTCGCCAAAGTAATAATTAAGTGCGGAATTTACCTCTATATGGTTCTGTATATATTTTATATGGTCTATTGCTTGAGATTGCTCTTCAGCCACCCAAGCTATAAACTCTTTCTTACCCTCTGGATTAAAATACAAATGATGTAGTAATGCTGTTTTTGCAAGGGTTGACTTACTATGACCACGTGGCAATATTATGCAATTCCTTTTTTTATTCTGGTCTAATAATAAGTTATTTAATTCATAGTGATATGGAGCCGGTGTTGACTTCATAAAGTCTTCAGGTAGAAATAACTGGCCAAAGGCTATTATGTCTTTTTTAGCCATCTCTAAAACACGCTCTTTCTCAGATACGTTATTCTTATTTATGTTCGGAGCTTTTGGCATTCCTCTGACATCCAATCGTTTTTAGGGACAAGCTCAAACACTCCTCCGTTCTGCAATAATCTTGGGCCTATGGTATACATCCAAGCATCAACCTCATCGTCTTCATTGTAGGCTTTTACCATCCTTCTTTCATATAAGCCGTAATCAACGCCCTCATACCTATCATAGCCCGCTATATCTATATCGTCAACCTCGACAACCTCAACAACCATCTCGTTTTGATTTTCATCTATAAAAGCGGCAGGGTAATCCCTATGTCCCGGAAACACCAATGAGTAACCATCTACTTTCCAAGTGTCTCGCTCTCCATCCCTAAGTGTTCCATATACTGCTAACTTACTCGTCTTCATCTAAGTCTTGCCTAAATTGCCAGTAGTCACTTACGTCCCTCATGTAACCACTATCAACAAAATTAGAATAAACTTGACTTTCATAGAACAGCTCATAGATTTCAGTAGCTATGCTTTGCTTTGACATATCATCACTTAAAGACATATCATTATCGTCAGCGTGCTCAAGAACCTCCATGACTATTTCGTATAGATTCATCAGCTTTTCAATTCCCTTTTGGCGCTAGCCAGTTTCTTATTTTCACCACCACTGATAGCCTCTAGCTGTTCAGATGAAAAACCTTGGAATACAGTTACAGATTCGGACTTTGTATCCGTGTCTTTCATTCCAGCTATGGAGACTAATTCTTTTAATAAGGACACCTTATCGCTATCTCTGGATGTAGTAGCCTCTATTATGTCCTTCATCTTCTCTAAGATATACAATGGAGTTATTTCAGCCTCATTCATTATCTTATCTATTTCTTCTCGTATCAAATTTTTCACCCTTTTAGTGTTCATTAAAAATTTAGCTTCCCTTTCTGCATACTTCCTACTATTCGCAGGGAACGCACTTATGAAAGCATCTACCATATCTTCGCCCTTAGCTACATATTTAGCAAATAAGAACTCATTCCTAGTTGCTTTTTTCCTGTCTTTCTTTACTCTATACGCACTATCGTACTTAGGACTAAAAGTATATATGTTTTTCCTCATCTCTCCAGACATCTTGTAGTTACCAGAACAAATAAAGGAACCAATTACTGTCCTTACGTAATCAGATTTTACCGACTCACCCTTCCTAAGGGTATTCCTTTTTAAAATCTGACAAACCTGACCATCATCGCATAAAACCCAGTCTCCTTCCTTTCCGTCTCTCCAGTCATCAACTAGAGAAGATTCAGGCATAAACTGATTAAACTCATTAACATCATCAAATAATAGATGGTCTTTCTTATTTATCTTTCTACTTTGCACTTAATACCTGTCCATCAACCGTACTAACCCCACTAACTATCTGATGTATGGTTACATTAAAGTTACCATTCTTATGAAAGTCTACAATAGCAAAGGCGTGTTGCCAGTTATGCTGTCTATTCCCAAGCCATTCATTTGCATCAGCCCTCATATCCTTAAGACATCCTATTGACCACGCTGACTTGACTCCATCAATGTGTGTAATAGAGCTTTGCTGAATATCATGATGGTGACCATACATAACATTACCACCGAGGCGAAGGAGATGATTACGAGTGTGGCTAACTCCTGCAAAATGATGCCCGTGATAGAAATTAATCTTACCAATCTTGAGCATCTTTCCGATTTTATGGTACTTGTATCCACGCTCTTTAAGACAAAGAGCATTCTTAACGAGTATTTCTTTAGCCAAGAATGGATTTTCTTGAGCAAATCTATTAAGCCAGTCATCATGATTACCCTCACAAAAATGTCGTTCTTTAGTTCCTGCCTTATCTAGAGATTCGTCTATGACATCCATCCCTTTATTGACAGCTTTTATTTCTTTATATACGAATGGAAGTTGATATTCTAAAGGAGGTCTCTTTTTTTTCTTCCACTGCCAGTGAGAGACTGATTCCCATTCTCCAGTATCCCCTAGGTCTATATATATCTCAGGCTTTACAAGTTCTATGGCCTGACACAACACCTTTATCGCTTTTTTATCTTCAAATGGAAAATGCTTGTCAGGTGTAACTATCGCTCTTTTCAACTAATTACCCCTTTAATTAACTTAATTACGCAAATTAAAACCAATGCTTCCATAAAAAACCAAAGTTTACCAGATATCATCGCTATTACTGCAACTGCTGTTCTCATTTATTCCTCCTAGACAATCTAGCAGACTGTCTTATTCTGTCGTCTGTTATTCCCGGTATGACCACAGATTCAAAAAACTCACAACCTTCTTCTACCCTACAAGGCTTACCAATTAATCCAGAATCCAATGTAATGGATAATTTATCATCATCCCTACTAAACACGCACCCTACGCACTTACCAGCATCCCAGTTAGAGCAGTAACTTCTAGCTATGTTTAATATATTAGCCATATCTCCAGCATTAATTTAAAAAGAATAACATATATAACACAAGTATTATTTTATTTAAAAAAACACTTGCATTAATAGGGGTTTTATTAGTAACTTATACGGGCTTTAAGCCAAGAACTACTTAGTTTACTTAGTAAAAGAAAGAAATATATTACTAACGTAATATAGAAAGAAAGAAAAGATGAATGGCAAAGGAGATAAAGATAGAACATCTGATATCAAAAAGTATAAATACAACTATGAAAGGATTTTTCATGGTAAACCTACTTCTACAACAACTAGACCTAGACAAGATGTTCAAAGAAACAAAGTGGAAAGAAGTAGAAAGTGTAAAAGATAGTGGATATGAGGTAGAAAAGGTAACTATGGTAGCTGGAGTGCGTGGAGATGAGGCAGAACACGAGATACTTAAATATCTTTATTATGTAGTAGATACTAAAACAGGTCTAAATTCGCTAAAATTGAATAAAATCCACTAAACCCATATATATACTGGTAAAATGGAAAATATCGCCATTAAGACACCAAATATCGCCAAATACAGCTATTGTAATACCACACAACTAAGTACTTTTTAAGAAAATTACAATATATTTTAAAAATACTTGCTTTAATCAACTATTCATTAGTAAATTCAATAAAGGAAAAAGGTTGAAAAAATGAAAAGAAGATTTGATAGAGCAATGTCTGATGAGTTTAGAGAGAGTAGTAGTCACGAAAACATCAACGAAGCTATAAAATTAGCTATAAATATGAAAATACTAGATATTTTACAACCCACTAGTAAAACTATAGGTGAATTAGCAGAGATAGTAAGTAGACTACAGAATGCAGATTGTCTCGAAGTCATTGATATAGAGCTATTTACAAGTAAACTACACTCCTATTCCTAAAAAAATAGGCCTACAATGTGCGTGAGTCTTATTTGCGCGATGTCCCCCCGCCCTCTTCCTAGTTAGGATTCTAGTAGATGGTTGAATTTTCTATAAATGGTTATCTACTGAGCCCACATCTGGGCAAAAATTCCGAAATTTAACACCAAAAACTAATACAATGCAAGCCCTAATTTTTCAAGTGTGATATACATCACATCACTTAAAATACCACTTGTATATGTCCTATCTATTAGCGAATTTCTACCTGATGAATTTTAACAAACAAGAGAAGAAACCACTAATGAGATTGATTCTCAATAAGGAGACGCCTAGTAGGTAACACCATAGAGAACCATATTATTAGACAAACTAACCAAAGGAGATAAGCAATGATAAACACTAAAATGACTCAAGTACAGTATGCTCAACTAATCGCCTCAGTAGGGCAAGGGCAAGCAACAGAGATTGCCAATGCACTAGGCGGTATTAAAGGAGCAAGAATCAAAGGCGGTAAAGGCGGATATCTATTAGATGCACTATCTAATGATGATAGTAGAAGTGAGGATGAGCAAAAGGTACTAGAGATGCTAACAAAGTTGTTTGAGTTACAGAACAAGATAAACAGTAGTAAGTCTGTCACAGATGCTTTCTACAAGCACTTCCCAAACTTTATCGAGGGATTCAATCTGGACTACAACTGGAAAGATAGAAGTAAACAACAATAAGACGACAGTAGAAAGGGCGGTAGAAATACTGCCCTTATCTGCTTAGACTATTCTACAGACTTCGTATCTAGTAGATGTAAAAATAGTAGATGCGAATTTTTTAGAAATAGTTAAATAGTAGGTACAAAAATGAGAGATGATATAATAGTAGATATGGCTAACCCTACGCCATTAGACCTATATAGATTCAATAGTAAAGGGTTAGTACGAATTTACTTCTCTAGGAGTAATTCTACTAAGTATAGTATAGAGATAAAAGATGACTCTACTGATGACATAGTATTAGATGATATCTGCAATAATCTAGTACAATTATGGAATATAGTAGAGATACTTAGAAAGAAAGCCCGTAGCGAAAGTAAAACAGTAGATGTATATGATGTAGATGGTAAAACATCGTACAAAAAGATAACTCTAGCGACCACACTAGATAAAGAAGAGAGAGCAAAGGCTTTAGAGAGACAGATAAAGCGTACTAAAAGTGTTCGTAGAAGAATGGTGGTAGACAATAAATACCATAGTAGAAAGGGAAGAGTAGTTACACCTAGAGTTCTACGACCTATATTAAGAGAAGAAAAGACTTGGTAGAAAGAATTAACAACAACACCGATACCTATAAGGAGGTACTAGAATGAGAAGAAGTAAACTAGTAAAAATGGCTAAGAGAAAGAAAAATGCTCTACTAAAAGCAAATGGTAGAACACCTGCACAGATAGAAAGAATCAAGAGTAGAAAGAATAAAGGTAAAAATGGCTAGACTAACAGACACCAAATTACTAGAAGATGAACTAGTAGACATTATAGTAGGAGAGATTAGAAATCTAGTAATAGATTATAGTATATCAGATAGATGTATAGAAGAGATGGAAGAGGCTAAGATAGAACTAGATGAAGATATAGAAGAGAAAGTAATAGAGAATGTAATTCATAGAATAAGGATTTAAGTAGAGCTTTAATAGTAGATAAAAAGTTTATAAAGTTCTTGCATTTTTGCTAGGAATTTTGTAATATGTATAGAGAGATATCTACGCAAAGTTTGTATTTGTTGTAGATATAAGTTAATAGATAACAATAACATAGGAGATAGTATGAGAGAGATACTTCATCACCTACTTGGCTCTTGTGGAGAAGGACACATTAGTGTACTTACTCTATACTACTTAGGAGTCTTTGTAGTATACAAAGAACTTCTAGTAATAGTAGCGAAGGAGGTGAAAGATGTTCTATTCAAATGAGGTCTACTTAATAAATAGTAGCTATGCTAGGATTGTATCTGAATCAAAGTTAGAAGATATAGATATAGAGGCTACATTAGTAGACTATGGTAGTCGTGTAGTATTTGATATAGTAGAAGGAACTAGACATAGAGTTTTTAAGATAATAGATAAAAGCTCTGAGTTCAAAATGTATAGTCCTTGCATTTTAATAGAAAGAGAGGCTAGTAGCTATGAAGATGGTGTTAGATTGCTTTGTAGATTGTCTGATATTCTATTTATGGACACTAGACTACATACTATTAAAGGTCGTGGAGAGTATAGACATCATTATCTAATAGATGGACAAAATCTTTATAAAAATACTCTTATAGATAGATTTGATGCTATGAGTTCAATAGAAAATGTTTGTAGAGATGTGGATAAGATGTCTTATTTATGGGATAGGATAAGTAATGGAACTCTTGTAGATAAATCAGATAGTAGAATCAATACCCACTCTAATAGATTCTTTCTAAGAGGTTCTATGCGTACATTCCTAGGGTATGTAGAAGAACAAGATAGAGACCTAAGTAGAGTCGGTTTTAATATCTGTAACTACTGCGATGAAATATCTACTAAAGCAAGAAAGAAAGACTTATCAGATGGTACTACAGTTGCAATTTGCCCTAATTGTTATACATCTGTAGAAATACCTTGTGATTGCTGTTTATCTACTGCGATTATTAGCGATATAATAAACACTAGGGAGATAAACAATAACGCTAATGATGATATATTTCTAGAAAATGATATGTACGCAGTTTGCCGTAGCTGTTATGACCATTCTGTACAATCCTGTAGTAGATGTAGGTGTATGGATATTGTCAATATAGAAAAGCTTAGAAATACTGCTAACAAAATACTATACCTCGCCAACTATATAGAGAACTCTAAGTTTACCAGAATTTTTTCTAGTACATATTGTTCTAATTGTGCTGATATGGTATTAAATTCATATCTTACTAATCCATTTCGCCATACCCCATTACCTAGAAAGTTCACTAATAAGTCTGAATTTAGTAGATTTGTGGGAATAGAGAGTGAAGTTATAACAGATACTAGTGGCTGTGGAGAGTATTCAGAAGATAGGGAAGTACCTCTACACTTTAATGTAGTAGATGATGGCTCTCTAAATGAAGGTGGAGTAGAATTTGTAACTACTAGACCTATAATAGGACACCAAGTAAACGAAGCTCTAGATAGTTTGCAGGATGTAAACGAGAGTGAGTGGAATACTGTAGATAGTAGTTGTGGTTTACATATACATATGAATGCACTAGATATGGGCTTTACAGAGATAAAAGCTCTACTAATGATTATGTCTAGAATACAATATAAATTATATGAGAGTATACCTGAAAATAGGAGAGACACTTCATATGCTAGAGAAATTAGTATATCTCCATTAGAAATATCTAGAATGGGCACTCTACAAGAACTAGTAAGTAGTTACTATGGTATGGCAGAAAGTAATATAAATGACGAAAAGTACAATGAGGCTAGATATATAGGTACTAACATACACGCTAGGTTCTACTTAGGTTCAATAGAGTTCAGATATCACGAAGGCGTTATTGCTTCTAATCCTATAAGAGAATGGATACTATTCCTGAATAAGATAATGACAGCCTCTAAGAATCTATCTAATAGACCTAGATTGTACAATAAATTAATTAATAGTAAATTTCAACCTATTGACATCATAAGAGATATAGTGGGTGTTAGTAGCACTGAATACATAGAAAATAAAATAGAAGATAATAACTAAAAAAAAGGAGATAGTATATGTGTGGTATCTTTGGTTTCGCTAAGACTAGCGGGAAACAAAGTGATAATCAGTTAGAGATACTCAAAAGAGTAGTAACTGAACTCACAGATGAATCATCTATACGAGGTACTGATAGTACAGGTTTTTCTATTATTGATGAAAATAATAGATATACCTATAAAACATTAGTAGATTCATCAACTCTAGTAACTAGACCAGATTGGGATATGTTACTAGATAAAGTAAATAGAGACACTACTATATTTATGGGCCATGTACGACTTGCCACTACTGGTAGTGTAAAAGTAGAGAACGCTCACCCATTTAACATAGGCAATGTTACAGGTGTGCATAATGGTATAATACATAACTACAATCAAGTATCTAAGGGACTAGGTAAAGATACTCCAGATGTAGATTCTCAAGTTCTATTCCAATCTCTTAATAAGAGAGAGATGAGTAAGGCTTTTGAGGATATAGATGGAGACTTTGCTATAACTTGGGTTAAAGATAGCAACAAGAAGATACACTTAGCAAGAGAGAGTGGTAGACCTATGGTGGTTGCATACTGGAAGAAGGCTAGGGTTCTACTATGGGCTTCTACTAAAGATATTATGGAAGATGCTATGCTTAATGCAGGGTTAGTATTACCAATAAAAACAGTAAAAGAGGACTATATATTTACCTACGATACAGATAGTTTCGATGGTAGACCAAATGTAGAGAAAGTTGAGTTTGATACTATAAGTCAAAATGACTACGGATATAGTTTCTATAATTGGAAAAGTGGAACTCAATACTATAGTAGAGCTAATACTCTCAGCACTAATATGAGCCCCGCTACTAAGTCTTTGTACGGTGCTAGTGTTCCTGACCATATTAATACTGAGTTGTGTTACTATTGTTATGAGTATGTACCAGTTGATGAGATATTTACTAATTACGATAGACCGATATGTCTACAATGTGAAGTAGTAGAATATAACGAGTCTTATAAAGAAGAAGATAAGAGGGAGGTAAATAATGAAGAAAACCACTGCCCATTCTAAGAAAGTCATACTACTAGGGTTTCCTGACGCTGTAAAACTAAAGTCTAAAAAGTATATCATAGAGACTTTGTATAATAGAGCAAGGAAAAACCCTTTCTTAGCCAATAATACATATGATGAGTATCTAGATTTTTTACTAGAACAAATTGATATGCTTGGCTCTGAAGAAATTGCAATAGATAGAGATGCAGACAATGTAGAGTCTCAGATATACGACGCACTTAAAAAGATGAGGTGGTTGAAGGTGATAAATGCATTTCTAATTGGAGTCATAACTACTAATATAGGAGTCTGATATGCCAGCTCAGATATGTCAACAACGACAAGAAATAAAAGTAGAAGAACAGCTAGTATGTGAACATTGTGATACTACTAATGATGTAGCAGTCCATCCTTGTGCTACAGTGTGTGATGAATGTAATGATGGACTATACTACTATTGTTGTAGCTGTGGTGACCATAACGCAAATGAATACGCTAATTACTCTCCTAGTATGGAGAAGTACTGTTCTGATTGCTTCTATGAATACTTTGAATATTGTTATAGATGTAGTGACACATTTGACAGAGATGATTTGTCTTGGAGTAATGATGAATACTACTGTTACAATTGTACACCAAATGAAAGAGAAGATATGGGTGTAGAAGATAAGTCTGTTCCTAGTAGTAGTAGAGTATCTGATACTTTTGTATATCCTATCCGTTCCCTAGTCGGACTAGAGATAGAATGTATAGTTCCAGATAGAGAGTCAATGGATACCCCTATGTTTTGGGGGAATGTATCTGATGGTTCTATAGGTACAGATGGAGATGGTATGGGTGTAGAGATGGTGTCTACTCCCGCTAATGGAGACTTCTTAATGGATAATATAAATTTATTAACTATGTGGAGAGACACCTACGAAGCTTGGATTAATCATACTTGCGGTTTCCATGTACACTTTAACTCAATAGATAAGTCCGCTAGAGATGTGGCTCATATAGCTATAGTGTATCAAAAATACCAAAAGATACTTAAAGCTATGATGCCTAACTCTAGACAATCATCTAATTGGTGTAGGGATTCTGAGATGAATATCAATGCACTTAGAAATGTAGATTCAGAAACTGATTTAATAGATGAGTATTACGAATCAATGGGTAATGAGCCTTCCACAGATAAGTACAATGACGCTAGGTACTGTGGTATTAATATACATTCTAGGTACTATCACGGAACAATAGAGTTTAGATTACACTCTGGCACTATTAATAAAGAGAAGATAGTTAATTGGATATCAATACTTAATTGTATAATACTAAAAGGAGAAGAGATATCTAAGTTTAGCGATGAGAACTTTGAGTCTTGGGTGAAGTTAAGACCCAACCTTGATATATTCGGACAGACTCTAAAGTCTTATATGTGTAAAAGAATAAGTAAGTTCAAGCAACTAAGAGGAGAGTAAAGAAAATGATAACAGAACAAGACATCGTATTTGACAACATCTATGAAGAGGTAGCCAAGAGATTAGATTGGGTTTTGGACGAGGTAATTGAGGAGATAGAAGATGATTGGGGGATAAATAAGGACATGATGATGAAGATAGTGGAAACATGGTCTAAGGGAGTATCTACTCGTTTACCACTTACTGTTAAGATAGATAAGAGAACAATGGAGATGTTAAAATAGGGTTAGGATTTCTCAAATATTATTAGTAGATTAGGTTATGAATAAAAATAACAATATGGAGTTTTTAATGAACCTAGCAGAAAAAGAACTGCTCTATCTATATAAGGTATTGGTAGAAAAGAGAGAAAAGTTAGAAGAAACAGATGGCCTAAAAGTTCTTACTTTAACCTTAGACAACAGTAAAGAGCTTGACGTAGTAAACACAATATTAGCTAGAATAGAAGAACATAAAACTTTAGAAATAGGGGGTAAGTAATGAGTAGTTACGAAACAGTAATAGTAGAACTAGCAGTTTATATAGATGAAGATAGCTATGTACATAAAAATAAAACAGCTAGAGAAATTGTAGAAGAAGAGTTAGAAGTAATAGAATGTGATGCAGGTATATATATAGAAAGATTTATATCTGATGAGGAAATTGTTGAAAATGAGGAAGAAAAATAAAATAATACTTGCCTTATATAATCACAAGTTAGTAATTTGAGCAAGAGAGAAAGGAGAGAAAATATGCCATTGAAAGGCTTTAAATATCCTGATGGTGAGGTAGTAAGACTATTGGATGTTAAGATAGGTGAGGTAGATGTAGATAGAATGCAAGTGTCTTTACCTACTCTACTACATATGTCAGCAGATAGAGACCCTGACAGAAAACCATCAACAACAGAACTAATACAAGGTACTTGCCAGTCTTTTCTACAAAGAACTCAGGACTATTACATATATCCAGATGATAATGCGTTCTCTTTAGCGGGTACTCTACACCATTTGAAACTAGAAGAGTCTTCTTCTACATTAATAAGTAACCTCACTAAGAGCAGACTAGCTTCAGAGGTTACCTTAGAAGCTTTAGGTATAACAGGTACAATAGACCTATATGACAGAGAAACTAAAACTCTTGTAGATTATAAGTTCTCAGGTAGTTATAAGATAGCTAAGTGTCTTGGTATACAATTTAGGCACGGATATCATCCAACAGAAGTATATAAGAGAAGTGGTAGATGGGGAAAGGTGGGTACACCAAAGAGAATAAAAGAGTTCTATGTAGATAAAGACACTGCTGATATGGAAGATTGGGGATGGCAGGTAAACTTCTATAGATATTTACTAGAGCAGAATGGATATCCAGTAGAGAATATGTATGTACAAGCTACGGTTAGAGATGGAGGTCTACAAGTAGCTAGAGAAAGAGGAATAGATAAGAATATATATATGATAGAGGTTCCATACATAAATGAGGAACATCTATTAGATAAGTTTGAAACGCAAAGAGACGCTCTTATCTGGGCGTTAGAGAATAATGAATTACCAGATAAGTGCACTAAAGAAGAAACGTGGGGAGGTATTAAATGCAAGTCGTATTGTTCAGCAAGAGATATTTGCCCATACAATAAAGGAGATAACAATGAGTAGATGGACAATAAAGGAAGAGAAAGATGATGGCACTATTTGGTGGATGATTAGAGGTGGTGCTTTTTCTAATGTGATAAATAGAGAATATCCTAATAGATTATTTGATTCTGAAAAAGACGCCAGTATGTATTCAAATAATATAAATAGGTCATACGGAAGAAAAACAACAATAGTTGAAGTGGAGTATAGAGATGCCAAAAAATACTAAGAACCTTGAATATAGGGTGGAACAATTAGAGATTGCATTGATGAACTTGATGTTTGTTGTAGCAAATCAAGAAGAAGAGCTACCCTTATTTATAGACAATATAAGAAAAGCAGAGAGAATGGCTAATAAGAACAAGGATATAATTTCCCTACTTACTAATGACGATAAGGCTGAGGCTTAGTATGGGAGGTTATAATAAAGAAATAATATCTCTAATAGAAGAAAGACTAGAGAAGGGAAAGCGTGAATATAACCAAGAGGTAGATGTATTTGATGGTAGAGAATGGGTTATGGAAGCGTTGGAAGAAGTACTAGATGCTTGTGTCTATATATCGGCAGAGATATTAAAAATAAAAAAGAGAGGTGAGAATGAGTAGTGAGATATCAGCTGTTAAATTAGTAGAGCAGTTAAATGAGCAGGTTATAAAGAAAGATGTATTCGATGTTATAAGAGACTTACACGATAGAGTATCTATGGAAGACACTCCTAGGTCTTTTATAAAGAACAAGATGGGTATAGATTATGTAGAGTATTCCTATATGAGAAGTTTAGCAGATAAACATTATCCGGGATGGTCTTGGACTATAATAAAAACAGAGGCTATGGGTAGTGAAGCATTTATGGTTCATGGTAGATTAAGGTGGTACGAAGGTGGAATATGGAGAGAAGGAGATTGTACTGCGGCTCATAGGATACAGAAGAAAAGAAATAGTGACAGTTTTGTAGATGTTGGAAATGATATTAAGTCAGCTAATACAGATTGTATTAAGAAGGCATTTAATATGTATATGAATATCGCAGATGATGTCTATAGAAACAGAGTAGAAGACACATCATTGAGTCAGGAAGATAGAGCCTATCTTTATGAACAGATGAAGGGTTTAGATGATGTATGGAAAGAAAAGATATCGCTATCCGTAGAAAGTGGAGACATTGAGAAGAGCGATATAGACAAAGTAGTAAATAGAATAGAACAAATAAAAAACGAAAGGAATAAATAATGAGTAATTCAATAGATTCTGTATTAGGTGGAGTAATGGGAGGAGATTCTTACTATGACCCATCAGAAGATAAACCAAAGGTAATAGTACCAGAGGGAGACTTCTATGCTCACGTTAAAGAGTTTACTGTTAAAGAGGATGTTGTTATACGTGGTAAATATCTAGCAGATATATACAATTTAACATTCAAACTCGCTAGCGAGAACTCAGATAAAACATTTGGAGAGCATAGCGGGAGCTTATTTGTAGGTAACTCTGTTCGCTCTAAGGGTTTATTTAGATTTAAGAACCCTACAGAGAACAACTTGTCGCCTAACTCTGGTGGTAATAGAGAGTTTAAGGAAGTTTGTGAATCTTTAGGCATAAAGCCAGAGGAGAAAGAGATTGATGGAAAATTGGTATTTGCATTGCCAATATTCACGCCATCTAGCTGTGAAGGTATGCCTGCGATAATAAAGATAAAGCACGAAACTTGGACTAATAGAGAAGGCGAAGAGGTTACCTCACCTAAAGCTGTTGGTATCTATTCTTGGAGTAATGGTAAACAAGACTTGTCTGATATGCCATTCTAAATGAAAATAACAAACAATGAATACGATATCATCATTAGGTCTCTAATGACTCTAATAAGTTATGGTAAGGAACTAGAGTCTTACCATAAAGAAGCTGAGGTATTGAAAGATAAGTTAATGAAAGAATACGATGAAATAGCAAAAAGGAATATAGATAATGGGATGACGGCAGATGAAGAAGAGATATACCCTAGTAGATTAAATACTGAATATGGAGGTAGTCCTGATGAAGGTGAAGAAGTGGAATGAGATAGAGCATTCTTTCACCACTAAGTTCGGATGGTATGATGGATTGAGACATATGAGCACTATACTAAAAGAGCTTACTAAAGGTAAAAGAAGTATCTATGAACTAAGTGATAAAGAGGATTACCTCTTAATCAAGCAACTGAGAACAACGTACGAAAAGGAGCCAACATGGCACGCAAAAGAAAATCACAAGTAGATAAAGTAAGAGACTTCCTATTTACAGGAAAGAAAATTACAGCAAAGACAGCAATTAGTAGATTTGGTATCTACAGATTGGCGGCTGTTATCTGGGTGTTAAGAAATACATTTAATATGAATATTTCCACAGATAATAAGAAAGGGTTTGCAGTATATTCTTTAACTACTAGTTAGTAGGGTGGCTAGGGGCGTGCCATAAAACGCCCCAAAGATTTTTGTTATCTCCTGAACAAAGGTTGTGGGTGTACCTGAGCTTTATCTCAAAACACCCAAAGGATTATGGAATGCCAAAACCATTTATGTGTCACGAATGTGACAAACCAACTATGAATAAAAGCGGAGTTTGTGATGAATGCAATAGAAAGACAGAATCGGATTATACTTTGTATGATACTAAGTATGTTAATCTTCTAAGTGAAGAGGAAATAATGAAGATAGATAAAATATATGAGCTATCTTTTAAACATAAAGAAAAAAACAAGGAAAAAAAGAGGAGTAGCGTATGAGATACTACTGGGAGGTTCTATTCTCCACAGAGTACTTTCCCTATTGGGAGTTTACTATGTTAATGATGTTGGCTTTAAATATAAGTATATTATGGAGACTTCACAGAATAGAAAAGAAAATAGACAAATAAGATATGGATTAGATGTGGGAGGTTTGAATACTTTAATAACTAGCCCTGTGAGCAGAACACATAAGCTATCAGGATTAAAAGAGCGTATTAAATATTGAACTTCGTTTAGTTAAAAAGGTTGACATATGGTTGGCTCTATATGCCTCCCGCACTATCCTAATTAAACATGAAAAGAAAAAACAATAAAGTAACAAAGAGGACTATACAGGGTGATATAAATACCCTATCTAGGTTAGTCCTAGCTAATAAATCAGCAATAGATGTACTTGGAGACTTCCTTTATAATTACCTAGATATGAAGGGAGAAACTGAGTTGTATACTAAATTTATGGAGGAAAAGATAGATGGATTTATTCAAGAAAATAGCAAAAGGGATGGAGAAGTTCTTAGAGAGCCCTTTCAAGAAGAAGAGGAGTAAGAAGCGTGCCATCAAAAAGCAAAGCAAAAGGAAATAGATTCGAAAGAGAAATCGTAAACCTAGCTAAGGAATACGGTTTAGAATCGAAGAGAGCGTGGGGTTCTGATGGTAGGTCATTAGGGCTCCACCCTGAGGTAGACTTAACAATAGAAGAATACACCGTACAATGTAAGGTGCGTAAAAGGATAGCAGAATGGATAAAACCGGAGGAGCAAATAGGGGACTCACACCTTCAATGCGTAAAGGAATCAAGAGGAGAATCTTACGCTATAATACCGATGAGGAAATTTTTAAAGATTATAGCTCGCCTAAAGACGCCATATGGAGACTCGAAGGAAGGGGTAGAGCTAAAATAATGGACTTACAACATTACTTAGGAGAAGAATGGATTGACTACAAGGTAGTTAATTACTATGTTAATGACAAAAATCCAAAAGAGGGTAGTAGAAGTACTGCTAATAGTAGGGTTTTCAGATGTACTAGTTGCAATAGCCCTTACGAGAGTCGTTCTATAAATTCATCTGGGCACGCAAAGGGGAATAGGTATCTCCCTGATAGCGTATTTAAAAACGTGCCCTTGGATAGAGGAGATTGTGGCTTCTGTGGCTAAATGTCCTTTATGTGAAGGCAAGATACTGAAAAAAGATGTATCAATAAGGCTTCAATCTCTTAGATTATCTAGGTCTCCAAACACACTTAAAGAGATAGATAGCATAGTTAATGATTTATCTAAGCATTGGACTATAGACGACATACACGTAGCAGGTTTTTTAGCAGACATAGGGAACATAGATGATAGCATAGTGTTAGACTCTATTAAGAAATTTAAAAAGAAGAATGGGGTAGAGCAAGGTTTCAATATTAAATACCTAGCAGGTATAATAAAGAATGAGAACAAGAGGTATAGATTAAGGCAAGACTACGAGAGAAGGTCTTTAGATAGAATACCTCCAAAACTAAAGGATGAAGATGAAGAGTATTGAGTTAGAGAAGGCATTACTTGGTTGCTTAATATCAGATAGTGAATACATAGATTCAATAAAACAGTACATACCAGAGGATGATTTCTTTTATTCCTCTTTTAATAAGGATGTATGGAGGGCTTTAAATAAATTACATAAGAAGAACTTAAAAATAGATTTAGTAACTATATGTGAAGAGGTTGGAAATACTTCTTCTAGTGGTAGCAGTGCTAAGTATGAAATATCGGGGTTCCTAGATTCAGTTATCTCCCCCTCTAGTTCAGTAGAGTATGCAAAGAGATTGCACTCTTACTATCTTAGAAGGATATTATACAACCAGATGCACGACATATCGAAGGGGATAAACGACTCATCATTAGATACTAGTAACTTACTAGAGGAAGCACACACTACAATAGGGAACATAATAAAGTTACAACCAAATCAGACCTTCGACATAGATTCTTTATTAGAGAATACGAAGGAGTCTATACTAAATTCTACTACACAGATTCCTACTGGGATAGGAACTCTTGACAGGGTTATTACTGGCATGACTAGGGGAGAGATTACTATAGTTGCAGGTAGGCCCGGTAATGCAAAGACTACTGTGTCTGCCAATATAGCAAGGAACTTAGTACATAGGGGCTTGAAGGTTGCTATGTTTAATAGAGAGATGCCTAACACAGAGATGATGAAGAAGTTTTTAGCTATGGAATCTAGGGAGTTGCAATATAGAAATCTAAGAAACAATATAGGCATAGACCAAATAGAGTTAGCTGATGTATCTGCTAAGATATCTGAGATATATGGAGATAAGTTATTTATGTTTGATGATGTGCGAGATATGGAGAGCACCTTTCGTGAGATAAAGACAATAAACCCTGACGTTGTGATTGATGACCACATAGGCTTAATTGAGCACCCCGCTAACGATAGGAGAGACCTACGCCTCAAGATAGGTGATGTTAGTCGTAGTTATAAGTGGTTAGCTAAAGCACAAGATATGTCTGTTATATTAGTATCACAGATGAATAGGAATATGGAACATAGAAACGATAGAGTCCCTAGGTTATCTGACCTAGCAGAGTCTGGTAACTTAGAGCAAGATGCAGAGATAGTAGTATTTACACACTATCCTTGGGTATCAAGGTATGGAGATGATGGTAATAGTGATTGCTTTCTAGAGCTTATAGTAGCTAAGAATAGATATGGTAGTACTAATTCTTGTGAGGTGGGTTATCACGGTAACAGTTGCCTAGTTACTAATACAGAATCTGAGGCAGTAGAGTTAGCAAAGAGTAGAGGAGATAGCGTAAGCGGTACACCTAAACCTTTTTAAAATTACCTGACTTTTGCAAATGGGTCAAACTTATAGGTAGGTGTATCCATTAATTTATATACATCTGAAAATGTATCTACTTTGCCTATAGGTATTTTACTAAGTCTGTTTTTTACTAAATCACTTTTTACAATAGGTATGTTTGTTCTAGATAATTGTCCTAGTAACTTTAAAATATTTGGAGATAAATCAGATTCGCCTAATGGTAATTGTAGTATATCTATAAGTTTAATATTTTCAGTAGGTATATTTCCTCTTACTCTTTCTTCAAACTCAAACCTTGGATTCATTTTACTTCCAGTTCTATAAAGCTTTCCTTCGGCAATATCTCCTAAAGTTTTACCACCATACAAAGGAGTAGTTTTTTCATAGTTCGAAACAGCTATAGGCTTCATAGGAAAACCTTTTTTAACTAGCTCATCTCTATCTAAGATAAATCTAATATCTGTACCTATAACACCGTGAGGTCTTGACGTAAACATAGGGTCTCTAGTAATGGAAGCTGACCAGTCGTCAGGTCTTCCTAAAGCTGGGTATGATTCTTTTCTAAATTTTCTAAATTTTGTTCTACTTGACTTACCGGGATAAAGACTAGTGCCTTTAATACTGCCAGTTTTTAATATGTTAGCCGCACCTTGCCCAGTTGTATAATGAGATACTGGGTTACGTAGGCCAGTTTTCTTTAAAAGCTTTTTACCTACACTACCAAGACTTTTTAATGTCATAATAGGCCCCATTGCAATATTCTCTACAATAGGGTCTACCCCACCTATGTACTTAGGTCTTTTATCTGCATACATAACACCTGTCTTATCAAATTCATCTAACTTAGATTGCAATATAAGACTATCTATATTGTTATGAACATTAGTAGAAGAAGGCTCGAAGTATCCCTTGACACTATTAGGCGGCATTACACCTCACCTCTTTTCTTCCATTTCTGCATCTTTCTTTTAAGCACTGCCTTATGGTTTATATCTGTTATCAATATTGGATAATTTTGATATGCATTATTCCACTCGTTTATATCATCTATTGCTTCAGCGTAAGCTTCGGAAGATTCTGACTTTATAATCTTATCTAGTAATGCTGACTTTCTTCTACCTCTTAGAAATTCAATTCTATCTTTCTTCATACCTGTAGTTTCCACTCTCTTAGCAAAGTCTTTTAATAGTGGGCTACCAGTAAGTTTTAATGCCCTAGCTGGGACTCTTTTAATGAAGTCACCCCTATAGTTCTTATAGTCTCTTTCTAGGGCTGGTAGGAAGGAATAAAGAAAGTTATCAATGTCAGATACAAAAGCAGGGGTTACTAAGAATTGCAGAGCTCTGGTAGTGCTTTTACCTTCTTCGAGAGCAGACATCATAAAATCACCTAAGAAACCAAATGCACCTATAGCGGCTATATTTTCTATTATCTCCCCACCATCTGCCTCTAAGAATTTAGATGGGTCATAGCTTTCTTCTCCAGACATTAAGTACTTCATATATTCTTTAGCCTTTAGAGATATTGCACCAGTAGCAAACCCCGCACCAGCCAGCCTTAACATAGGTAGAACATTATAATGCATAGCATCATGAGTTAAAGTATCTTTTATAAAATTATATTGCCTATATCCAAAAGACTTAAACTGTAGAAAAGGCTTCCAAGTTGGCCTATTTAAAACAATTGGGTCTGATAATATATTTTGTTGTAGCTGAGTACTTATTGCAAACTTGCTTATAACATCTAACATTACAGTATCGGAAACTTTCCCATTCTTAATTTGGTTAGGTTCTATACCCATCTTCGATAGGGTTGCTCTTGCCCATTTCTTGGAGCCTAATTGCCCGGGATTTAATACATTCCTTTTACCAGATGTTATAGCTATTAAATCATCTACAAAAACCCTAGCAGATGCGGCGGCCAATTTATTATTCAATGAATTTATAGCATTAAATCCAGAAGCTTGAGTAACCTTACCTACTATTTTTTTAGATAGGTCGCTTTGCTGTGATATACCCATCATTTCATTTACATACTTATAAAGGTCAGCACCAGATGAATCTACTTGCCTCTTAAAATCTTTATCTGTATAGTATTTATAAGCACCTTTACCAAATCTCCAGTAACCAGCAGACAAAGCAGACGATATTGTAAACTGTGATAAGTTCATAGCTGATGCAGTACCTAGGCCAATCTTAGTTGTAGTCTCCCATTCCATAGCTTTTTGTAAAAAATTCTTTATAGATGGGTTGAAATTATACTCTCTCTTATATGCGATATCTCCTAATATATGGTGGTGTAGTTCTTTCATTATCAAAGCATCGTCATCAGTAGCGTTCTTCATTAATTCAGTAGCTAGCTCTCCCTTTCTACCAAAATTCTTTACCTCAGCTGAACGCCTAGCTACGTTACTAGAGTATATACCAATAAGATTTCTTATGTCTCTTTCGTAAAAGTCTTTTGGTAGGTTGGATTTACGCACCCTTTCTAAGTTGCCATCCATTCTAAATAAATCACCATAAGTCTCTCTAGCTATATTAGTCATAGCTTTAAAGTAAGCTAATTCTCCACCTTGCTCCACAAGAGATGTCATCCCCTTGATAGTATATTCACTTTCAAATTTCCCCATAGAGTTCTTAATAATTTTATTTAAAAAATTAGCTTCAGCAGTATGGTTTTTAGCCCACTTATCAGGATTTTCTTTTGCTTCTAGCACCATATCTATTACTTGTTGATAATTACTAAGTCTTTCTTTAACATTCTTATCTCTAGACTTACTAGCTCCCTTAAAAGCTATATCTGCTAATTTCTCTATATCAGAAAATATTCCCTCAGCTACATTATTTTTTAATATTTTTGGTATATACTTATCTATGTAACCACTTACATCTACACCGGATTGCTTAGCTGTATTAAATAGATAGTCAGCTATACCTTTATAAGCCATAGTATCTGGTGTCTCTATACCCTGTTCAACTGCATCGCTTAATAATTCCCAATATCTTTTAGAGACTTCCGATTTACTTAGGTTCATAGCTTTTGATAAAGATTCTATTTGCTCATAAGATGGTTTCTTAGAAAGAAACCCTGCTCTACTCATAAGGTCATGACTCTGAGATACAACCCTTCTATTATCAGTAAGGTATTTATCAGCTACGCCTATATAGGCTCTTCTAATCTGGTCTACGCTACCTTGATTTTTCGCAGGTCTAATAACATCAAACAATTCATTAACTTTTTCTGGTAGCAACTTATCCATAAATAAACTAACCCTAGGCTTTATCATCCTTATGCCAACTTTTTCCATATTCTCTAAAGCTTGCTTAGTTTTCTTTTCTAATAATAAACTATCTCTATACTTTGCCTTTGACCCTTGGTTCATATTATCAAGTTTTATTTTTTTCTTAGCGTCTGTTTTTTCTATACCCATAACACGCTTAGTTTGCTTGACTTTATTGCTATAATTAAGCTCTTTTTCTAAGGCTCTTATTTCTTTATTTCTTGACTCTGCTAATTGACTAGGGGATAGCTTTTGTTTACTTGGAGCTTTAAAGTTGCTATAGAAATATTTACTATTGTAAGTTCTAGTCTCCTCTCCGAATGGTTTAAACTGTACTTTTTTATTATTTTCAGATACAACCGTTCCTTCCCTTCCTCCTTTTGTATCAGTCCATACCTTTTCAGATTTTTCCCTAGCAAGTTCTGTAACAGCCTCTGCCTCAGCTGAAGCTTTATAAACTTCCTTCCTACCTTTTGTGCTCTCTGGGATTATCTCATAAGTCCACTCTGGCTTTTTAGCATCCTTTACAAAAGTTTGTAGTTCTTTAAATCCTTTACCAGCTACTTTATTAACTCCCTTTATGCCTAGTATCATCCCACCTGCATGAACGTAGTCTTGAGGAGTTGGTAATTCCCCCTCCATTAATGGAGCACCTGTTCCAAATACTCCTATCTCTGCACCAACTTTAGTTAATGTCTTAGCACCTTGCTGAGTAAGGTATGCATTAGTTAAGCCAGTCATACCCCCTAATACTGCCCCCTTAGCACTAGACTTAACAACTCTACCTACATCTATAGAGCCATCAGTTATTTTCTGCTGTAAGGCATCTCCTGCTCCTGAATATAATCCTAAGGCACCAGCACCAGCACCAGACTTAGCCGCAAATTCACTGGCTTTTACAGCGGCCCTACCAGCGGTTATTTTCAATGCCCCATTATTAACAAGTTTTTTAAATACAAACTTCTTCACTAGAGATTTAGTAACCGCTCCACCAACTCCGCCACCAAGTACAGTAGTTGCAAAGTCTACTGGAGCAAAAAATGATGCTATACCAGCGGCTAAGTCATTAATAACACCTTCGTCATAGTCACTAACGTCAAATCTCTTTTGACCAGTAGACATCTCATAAGCCATACCTTGTAAGGAGTCATTATAACCTTTTCTTATTTGAGAGGGAAGCGAATCCCAAATATTAGTTTCTCTTTGCGTAGCTGGCTCATAAATTTTATCTTCTGATTCTAGTTTATATTGAGGGTATTTCTTAACTATATAACGATAAGCCCCTTCAGTGCTCATTGTATTTAAGAATGGAGAATTATTTGAGAAAGTATTTACAAGCTCTTCCTTTGACATACTTGGTGAGAACTGCGGCATACTATCTTCTAGCTCCTCCAGCCCATCTTATATTCTCTCTTAACTTACGCATCATAGAATTAGGACTATGTTTTTTATTTTTTAAAAACATCTCAATTTCCCTTGGTATTATTTTAGTCATCCTATCAGTATTATTAGCTTTTATTCCTGAGCCAGTTGCAATCATCCTTATTAGTTCTTTATTTAGCCTAATGTATTCATCGTCACTTAATTTTGAACGAGTACCCTTTCTAAAAATCTTGTTATACATAGACTTTAATTGAGATTGAAATTTTGCAGGATTTTCAGTGTTTAAAACATCTCCCTTGTCATCTTTTATATTTAAAGAATTTAAAGATTCCATAGTGGGTGCAGGAGCTTTAGGTAGATTTGAAAAATCATCCAATTCAATAGGTTCTACTGTTAAATCCCCAGCCATTTCCGCCCCTAAATCAAGCATAGAATTATCTGGGAATAACTGTGTTTGAACTTCTTTAGGTTTATTATTTTTTGCTTGAGCAGAAGCTAAGCCAGATAACTGCTTTTCAAGAAAACTAATTTCTTCTTCGCTTCCTTTTTCCTTAGCTTGGACAAGCATATCTTCAATTTCTTTTTGTGTAACACCTTCTGCTAACTCCATTGCTGGAAGGGAGTCAATTACTTTACCATCTTCTATTATTACATCCCCAGCATTTTCTTCAATTGCATTTTTCAGAGCTGTATCTACAGCATTGTCTACTATAACTTCATCAGTCTCAGAATCAGTCCCAAATGCGATATCGTAATTATCATCAGCAAATGGCACTGGTGCCCACTTTGACCATGTCGGAAGAGGTGTTTCTTGGTTATCGAGAGGTGTTTCTTGGTTTCCGAAAGCGTCTATTAAGTCATTAGAGCTACCAGAGGTAAGCCTTGCTAAATCTGCCTCATAACCAGTAGCCTCATCCCTATACAACCCTATCTCTTTTTCTAATTTAGAAAGAGATGCTATTTGTTGTTCATTTAAATTAGGAAGGCTTTTTAAATTTTGATATTCTGTACTATTGAGTATCCTGTTCATCTTAGTTTCAGCAGATGCTAATCTATTTATGGCGACAGTAACCCTAACCTTGTCATCTGGGCTTATATCTGGTTTTTTAATTATATAGCTATCTTTTAAATATGTACTCATCGCAGTTTTGTCTGACATAAAAAGCCTAGCATCATGCATATCTATTTGCATATCGGGTTTTCTCTTATTAAACCTTTCCATAAAACCCTTAGCTCTTTCTTCTGCTTTTATACCTTTTTCTTTCCAGCTACTAACATAGTTTTTCAACCTACCTCTAACCTTTATATCAGAAATATTTGCCAGAACTGACTCTACATCCATATTAGCGGCACTATATGAGTCAGAGTAAGAGGATTTAAGAGTTTCATCTATCTCGCCTTTACCAATATCGTATGCATTTTTAAATTGCTGTTCTTCAAATTGGTCTTCTTCTAATCTAAACTTTTCATCATTAAGGTTATCTAATTTAATATTTCTTTGGTCTAAAGTATCTTGCCTATCTTTATTTTCTATAAATTGATTTTGAGCTAATAGCAATCTAGCACTATCACGCTCCTCTTGTTGCTTTGCAAATCTTAGCCTAGCATCAGATTCGGTTTTTCTTAATTGATACTCAGGGCTAGAGTATTTAGCAAGTTGTTCAAAAAATGTATCTAAGCCACTCTTTGGTTTCTGTATATTTATACTTGGTCTATTTATTATACTAGTTGCCATATTATCCTCTATTTAAAAACTTTATTGTAATCAACTAACTTATAACCATTTAATTCAGATACAGCTTCAGGCATAAACCCTTCTATATCTTGAGCCATTGTTCCTAATTCAATATCATTAGACCAATTATACTTAAATGAGTATATAGGTACTCCATTATCCATCGTGAACAAGTGGTTAATATCTTTCTTTAATCTTCTATCTGATAACCCAGTTCCACCAGTAGCACCGCTGGTCTGTAATTGCCAACTAGAGCCATCCCAAGTGTAGGTCTCTCCATTGTAATCAATAGTTTCCCCTTCGTATGAACCGGGGCTAACTAACGGAGATGTCTCAGGCCCAGTTGTTGTGTTGTCTAATTCTGTAGCAAATCCTCCTCCGAAACCAGTATTCATATATCCAGTACCTGATTCACCAAAGAATATATCACCACCGCTAGCTGGAGCTGGATATGGTATTGTACCATCAAGCCCCGCAAGTCTATTAATTTCATTTAGACCATTCATTAAATAGTCTTCATTTATAGCTCTTTCTTCTTCAAATAAGCCTCTTTTAGCATCGTCCTTACTTAAATGGACACCTTTTTCAGCCTCATCTCTAACCTCTTCTTGTATGGCTTTCTTTAAGCCCATCCCTGAGAAACCTACGCCCATACCAGAAGTATCAGACATAGTCTTACTCAAAGTACTAACCCCTTCTGATGTTATGTTTTGCATATTACTAGCGTAATCACCTCGACTTCCAATAAAGCTATCATCACCTAATGTGCCATAACTAGCCATAAAGGAACGCATTTGTTCTGAGTTTGGCTGTTCCCCAGCTGAGCTAAAAATATCGTCAACAGTTGGTCTTTCTATTGACTCTTCTCCGTATGAAACATTCCCACCAGTTTGATACCTAGGTGAATGAAATCCTACTGTACCTTCTTGGTATCTTCTTTGTATATGGTCTAGGTGTTTTAATGCTTCCTCTATGTCAATAACCCCTTGCTCTTTAAGTGATTCCAAGCCTCCTCTCTCAGGTTCAGAAAAGCTATACTCGCTTCGACCTCTACTACTTTTAAGTATATCGTCAATATATTTAAAATAGTCCATGCTTTCTGCAAGCTCATCTTTAACACCTATGCTTTGCATAGTTTTACGGTTTCTTTTATCTTCTACTGGGCCACCATTTTGCATACCAAGCAACTCTTTTAACACACCTTCTTCTGGGGTTAGTCTATCTCTAGGTTCAGGCTCATTTATAAGCAATCTATTAAACTCACCATAATTTGGAGATAGTTCGCCATCTCTAGAAAAAGCTTTAGATAGCCAATTTGATACCAAGCCTAAACTCATAGGATTTTGACCCTTATTAGACTTTTTAGAAACATATTCTCCGGGGATTCCCGGTAATGCTATCTCGCCACCTTCTTGCATCCCAATTCCAGAAAGGGTGTTAAGAGCCATAGCCTCATCTATTGCAGAGTGAGCCGTTTCTTTATTGTCAAACCTAGGCTCGTCTACATAATTAATAAAATCCAATAGATTCTTGTGCTTCCTAGCCGCATTCCTATTGACAACGTACTCATCTTCTTCAGCCATTATGGGCTGTTTATCTCCGGGTCTTGGGTCGTTGTTAAAATACATTATACTATCCTCCTACTAAATGGCATCATACTTAATAATCCTTTTCCTCCGCTATAGACACCTACTTGACCACCGTGTTGAGCACCTCTTGTAACCACTCCAGCGTCTATGGCTTCTTGCAAGTTTCTTTCCCAATTTATTCCGCCACCTGCAAGCTCATTCTTATATTTATTTATAATCTCTTCAGATATACCTGAGAAATCAAAAGACTCACCGATATCTTGGCTTAAGCTTGTTGGCACTTGACTTATAAGAGAGCCTTTAAGAGCCTTACTCGTGTCCATTAAAGAGCTAGATGTTAATCTAGGTGCTTGCCCTAATCCACTCACTGATGATTGTCCTAAAAATGACGGCCCTTTAGGGAATACTCCTGAATCATCTAATACGTTGCCTAATGGTTGAGTTTCTACAGCAGGTGGAACTAGCGCATCACCACTCCATGTCTTAGCTGATTGTCCAATTTCATTAGCCCTAGGTAAGGTAGCCTTATACGCTACTTCAGTATCGCCGCCATGTATATCAATTACTTTTTGCCAATCTCTACTTGCTGTTTCATACTGTTTTGCCGCTTCATCATAAGTCTTAGCAATCTCCAGATTTACCCTGTTACCACTTATAGTTGGGGCATTTGATAGCTTATGACTTGTTAATACATCAGAAGCTTCACCTGAGAGTTTAATATCTTTAGGTATATTCTCAGATAGCGTTGGCCTAAGAACTTCTTGGTTTGAAGCTGAAAAATCTAATCCTCTATTTCTTAATGGCTTAAAATCAAGACCTTTTTCTTTTAGACCTTTTTCTTTTAAAATAGAATATTCATCGCTGGATGGGGTATTTAATTTAAATCCTGCATAACCTTCTTCGGGCATTGCTGTGCTTTTAAAGTTTTTAAACATATTTGAAAGAGAATCTTTTCCAAACCCTTTTACAGCGGTTCCAGCACCAGCACCGAAACCTCTTTTAACTATATCAAATGGATTAGTCATCCCCTCATTTATATCGCTTAAGTATTCGAAGTCTCCCCCAAGCAAACCAGTACTTGAGCTATCTTTTATGTCTTTAACTCCTGAAAGTGTTCCAGCAAGTGCATCTCCAGCCATTGTAGAAATACCTGAACTAATAAAATCTGGAACCCCCATAGCTTTCCCAACCGTGTCTAATGCGGTTGTTATATAGCCTCCAAACTTTTGTTTCTTTTCTAGTCTTTCAGCTTCTTTTCTAAGTTCTTCTTGAGCTGTGCGTATATCTCTATTTAAACCTACATTGTACTTAGCCTGAGAAACTCCGCGTCTATATGTACCTCCAGTTTGATACCCCATAGGCCTGACATTTCCTCCTCCTAGGTATCCTTTTATTGTATTATAATTCATTGTATTACCTATGCTTATTATTTATTGAGCGTTAATAGTTACTAAAACAAACCACTTAGAGCCATCTTTAAATAAAACAGCTGTATCATTTCCATCCTCCATAGAAAAATTACTACCATCAGATGTGATTATATTACCTTCATCGTGCCTTATTACAATAGTCCTACTAGCGCTAGCAGGCTTTAGTATTAATATCTGACCATTAGAGCCGCCATTTATAGTGTCTAAATTATCACTTGAACTACTTTCTACGTCTACAGTATGGAAAGAGTTTATTGTTGTTATAACACCACTAGCTATTGTTAATTCCAAACCTTTTTCAAATATTAAATCCTTAGCAGTTACCTTAGATTTTGTCCTACCACCAACATTTATGTTCTTATCTACATATTGGTCACCATTGGAAGACATATAAGACTTCCATAACTTTCCAAATTTCTTTTTATATATAGCAACCTGACTATTAGATTCTTTCTGTATAGATGTTTGCCCATCTAGCATACTACTAACGGATGGTATACCAACAAAGTCAGAAGAGTCTTGCTTTGTATTTAAAATCTTTCTAATGTCTCTTTGTGCAACTGCCATTACGTAGCTTCCTTATTACCTATAGCTCTGTATTGTATTGACATATCGTTTACTTCAAAAATCCCATCAGATGAGCCATTCGCAAATTTAATTTGTATACTCTGGCAAGATATAGTTGATGATGGAGTTAGTGTTACTATATCCCACTTGTCGCTAGTATCTGCAAAATTCCCAGTAAAAGTACCTCCACCACTACTAGAGAAATCTTGCTTCCCATCTATGGCGTAAGTAAATGGAGTTGTTACACTAGCGTCAGACCTATAAGTCACTGTCACTTTATATATTTTCTTAACTATCCCGGGATGCCCAAAGTCTATATCCCTAGTTACAAACTCTTGATTTTGCAAAGACTTGCTTACTGGTAGAAACTTACTAAATGAAGTATTTGAACTAGCGTCTGTATACCCTAAGGTTAAATTATTATTCCAATCTGTTATGAAATTTGTATAATTCTCGCTATCTGTAAATATTTTAGTATGGTAGGCCCACCCATCTGTATCGAAATCATATATCCAGCCCGTATTAGAGTAATCACTGTTATCATCAGGGCTTCTAAACATTATTAAGGAGTTACTTATAGGGTCATAACCAAGCATAACATCTTTTATATTGGCAGTTCCCCTATACCAAGCCTGCCAATTGACGTTTGTTCCAGTATAGGATGGAGAGCTTACTGCTAATTTCCTACCTAGTAAATTAACTGTTTCACCGTTGTATAAATAACAACCATTGTCAGATAACCAAGCTACCCCATTATTTGTTTTAGTTACGCTAAATTTATGGTTAACTCCAAAATGTTTTATAGTATCTTCTAAAAACCAATTAGCAACACTAGGGCTTGATATATTTATAACGTGAACTAAGTTATGTTTAAATGCTAACAACCTATCAGCATAAGACTCTAGCATTACATATTCACCATAGTCACCCTTAGATACATCTATAAAATTATGCTCAGGAAATGTATCAAATTTTCCTAGTTCGCTATACATTATTCTATCGCCGTGCTTTTGAAGCTCTATATTAGAACCTTTTATTTTAACATTAGCTATGAAGGCACGTCTATTAGAAATAATAGAAGTTTTATATATTTCATTTCTACCACCCATTGCATTAAAATGTATATCTGGACTAAATCCATTTATTGTGTTATATGTATCTAGATTAGGGTTTTCTGATATTAGGTTTGAAACATAATAACCATCTTCATCAGCACTATCGTATACCCAAGGAGAATGGCCACCATCTATAGTTAACCTAACTCCTTTTACTATATCTATATCAGCAAACAAAACTAAGTCATCATCGGTATCTTTCAATCTTGTATATATCCTACCACCAGATATCCTACCATTGTAAAAAACATCAGCGTATACTGAGACCACGAAAGACCTATCGCCTGAAGCTATTGCGTTAAAAGCCGCTAATGATGTAGTAGCCGCACCATCACCCATTTGTAATGGCAAAGACTCCTGTTCGCTATCATAAACAAATGTTTGATAAAACTCATAAGTCCCAGCTTCCCATTGGCCCGAAGGTGATGCAGTGCTCACAGAATCAACCTCTGAAACTCCTATATTAAAACCAATTCCTCTCTCTATAATTGGAGTATCTTCATCATTATATATATGAGGAGCTGTGCCAATCAATCCGCCACCATAAGAACCTTGGTATGTTATTGGCCCTCCGCTACCACCAGATACTTTTGTACAAAACAACGCCTCTTTAGGATATGTTCCTAATGCTTCTCCTATTGTTATTACTTCTCCAACAGTACATTGGTCTAACACAGCAACTGAACTAGTATTTTCAAAAGATATATCACCAACAGCCCTTATAGTAAGATTATCAAAATTGCAATATTCTGTATCTGTAGTGCTGTCAACTCTTAAATGAAGGTAGGATGAGGCGCCTGTTGCTGTAAATGTAGTAGATAATGAAGCGTTTGTTACGCCACTAGATGATAAGGCTCCAGTTGATATAGTAGAGTCATAACTTGTGCTAGTACTTAGCGAAACAGAACCACTGGCATTACTACTAGATGCGACGTCGACACTAACTTGATATTTTTTACCAACCTCTGTTATAAATCTAAGATATGCTGTACCTTTAGAACTTGTAGTGTTTACTAATCTACCTGTTCCAGTATGAACAACAAAGCCTGCATTAGTACAAATAAAACCCTTAGTTACTACATCTTCCATATCTCCATCGCCATCAGATGTATTCCCGCCAAAATCAAATAAGCCATCATCGTCATCTAATACATCAAGTAAAAATGCCTTTTGAGTAGGTGATAACATATCTGCCATTTTACCAGTATTAGCCCTAAACCGTAAATCACTACCGTCTGTAAACTCTTTAACCTTAGCTACGCCACGATTGTCCTTGTAGTAATTAGCTTCTGTAGTTCCTAGGTGACAAGCGTTATCGGTAACCGAAGCAGATGTTCCATAAGCATAGGTAAAAGCACCCTCGGCTAATAAAGGAGGTGCTAAAGTATTAGGATGTTCTTGCCACTCAGAAAAAGTTAAGCCTAAGTTATTACTAAATTGTTGTTTCTGAATATAGCCATACCATTTAATAATGCTAGTGTTATTTTCATTTATATTACAAACTCTTAAAGCTTCATCGGCAAAATGAAATATATACTTAGCGTCACCACCGTCTAGGGTGGGAGTAATAGCAGATTCAGTCCAACCATCTGCAGAAGCAGGGCTAATACCAACATAATCTGTAGTTGCGTTATTTGACCACACATCAACTGAGCCAGCACCGTCAACATCTCCAAGTGCAATAAGCTTATCCCCGGGAGCTCTTATAACTTCTATTGAAGGGTCTGTACTTCCAGCACTACTTTCATTTGTTAGATTAGCACCCTTTAAAGAGTAATATACATCACCATTAGAGCCTAATGCTGTACCATCTGTAGTTATATCAGTAACTGTAAATACGCCATTGTTATTAGCAGTGCCAGTAATCCTTATCGCGTCTCCAACTTTTATTAAATTTTGAGTGCCGGAGTTATCTGATGTATATATATTAGTATTACTACTATTAGTACCTCCGTCTAAAATCATATAATTATGTGATGGAACTGCCATTAATTAATCCTATTATTGTGGAACAACTGGAATATCAGCTGGGCTATCCCTTCTAGTGTCAACCTTTACAAACCTTATAGTACCAGCAGAAGTCCCTATAGCTAAAGAAGTACCGCTCTTTGTTTCTGTTATAACTGACTCAGAAGTTCCACTGTGGTCAGATTCAAAATAAAACAACCCATAGCCACCGCCTCCAGCTATTGATGAAGTCCTAGTAACAATGTAGTATGATAAATCTGTAGTACCATCAGAGCCCTCCTTAGTATCATATAACCCACCAATAGTTTTTATTTTACCTAGTGAATCAATAGACATATTAGCAATATAAGAACACTCATTGACACTTAAGTCCCTAGGGTCTTTTCTATTGTTCATTCCGCCAGACCAGTCTTTTATTTGAAGAAAAGTTTTAGGCATTAATCTCTTATTTCTATATGGACTAGGTCATCAAACCCATTATCTTTTACATCCCCATCTGAATCCCAGTCTCCACCCCAGCGAACCTTGGCTCCAAGTTGATGTGCTATACCACGAATCATTCCACCCATATAGTGAAATCCGTCTCTATTTTCCCAGTCTATTGGGTAGGGGGCTAAATCAACTGCCTTGCCTTCCATATGTTTCGAGTACTTTACCTTAGTAGCCCCCTTAGCCAATAGCTCTTGCTGTCTTTTTTCACTACGCAATCCTTCTATTATGGTAACATCCATAATCTTAATAAGTTCATTAAGAACATTGACTAACTTTGTATCAACACCCTTAAGCCTTTCCTTGCTTTTCTTTCCGAATCTAGGCATTACTTACCCTTAAACAAACCTTCTATCACATCGGTAACCACATCCACCATCTTCTCAAAAAAGATTTGCTCTTTATCTTCTGAAACAAATGGTATATCTATTTTTTTATTAATAGCAGTAGCAATCTTCTCAGACATCTCATCTGAACTTAAATGCTTAACAGCTTCCTCTTGCATCTTCTCTGCTTGTTGTTCAGCAAGCTTTATTAGCATTGATTTAATATCCATTATTTTTCCCTTTTTATTTTAACTATTTTATATCCAAGATATACAATGCTCATCATTGCGACAACACATTGTAAAAATAAATTTATCTCAGCAAGGTAAATCCCATAATTTGTAAATGAGACTGCTGATACTTTTAAACTATCCATTAATGTTTTCCATTTACCCTACTTAAAGAGCCTTCAATTCTTGATACTTGATTATCTAGGTCATTTATCTCTTTGGTCATAGCATCAAACTTTCTATCCAACTTATCATCGCTTGAGTTCCACCTACCAATCAATTTAATTATCATACCTTCCATATTCTCTAATGTTTCACTCTGACCCTTATTTTCTATCTTTAAATTTTCCAATGCTTGTTGTTGAGCTTCCGACTTTTTAGACAAAGATATAACTAAATAGACAAACATCACCCCCACTACTCCAATCATTCCCGCTTCGCCATATACCGCCATAAAATCCATTACTTCTTACCTCGTTTCTTCTTTCCCCAACTAAGTGGGTTAATATTAAATTCTTTTTCATAAAACGCTACTTTTTCTGCCAGCTCTTCTCGCTCAACCCTTTCGTCCACGATATGTTTATCAAGAAGATTCCCAATTTGTTCATCCGCAAGAGTAACCTTATCTTCAAGCTTTCTAATCCGCATCTCAACTTGCCAATAACCATAGACCAACATTCCGATAAGAACGGCAATTTGACCCAGCCACTTAAGGTTAATACTAACAATAGCGTTGTCATCAAGTACAGTAGCACGATAACTTCTGGCGGTATCAGGCTTCTCACTCACTTAACCTCCCAGCCAGCAATAGACCAACCAGAATCACACCCTGTCAGTATAAATATAATTAACAGGAATATTATAACTTGTGCTAATATTTTCATTATTCATTTTACCCTAAATACCTTTTTCTTAATCCAATTTACTATTCTTTTAAACAAGCTAGCCTTATTTAATGAATCTTTTACAGAATTTGGAATTTGAATTTTCCGCCTAGCCAATCTACTAGTTCTTCTTACCCTCTGTAAGCTATGCACGTTGCTGTAGAATCTGTATGATTAATAATACCGCTAAAATTACCGTATAGTATTTCTCCGGGAATCATATAGAACCAGCTAGAAATATCATCACCTATGTTAGAAGTTACTTTTAATTTTAAGAACTCAACAGCGGCATCACCACCACCCTTACCAAGAGCTTGAATAGCAATCCAAGAACCAGTTTCGGGAGCCGATGTATTTGTGTTATGTTCAGCTATTAAGTCAAATCCGTTTTGACCTATTATTAAATTAGAAGCTTCCCTAGATGAGTATTTATATAATCCAGTCATTTAAACCTCTTTTATATTACCATCCACCAAGCGATGGCAGTTTCAACTATAATGTCAGAAATGGTATTATAAGCCCATTTCTTTTTTGTGCCGTATGGTTTATAATTTTCTATTACCCATTCGAATACCTCCCAAAGGACACCTATTATAAAAACCCCCATAACGCACCAGAAATCACTCCAATTCATCCATTGGAATATCTTACATAAAAAAGCTCCCGCCGCTAAATGATAAGATGTCCAGTGGTCTAATTGACCAGTAGACAACTGCCAAGTTATTAATTTTGAAATAGGGCTATTCACTACTTAGAACCAAATACCTTTGAGAAAAAGCCCTTCTTCTTCTTTTTACCTTTACTAACTATCTTTTTCCCTTTCTTCTTTTTCTTCTTAACCTCTTCACTGGACGCAAGTTCACCATAATTACTTGGATAATCAGGAGTTGCTCCAGCAAATGAAAGGGCTATAATCACTGCTACTATTTTTTTTATCATTACTATACCTTTATATGTTTTGATACTTCTTTAGTACCGCTTAATTGGGGAACTATCCTTGATAATAATTCCGATTTAGTTTCACTAGAATCATAAGAGATTCCACGCTTATCATAAAAATCTTTTATTTCTGCTTTAGTATTTGCATCAGTAGGATAATCTGCTTGACTCGTAGCGACACCATTAATTACATGATGACCTCCTACTATCAACCTACCATGACCATCACCGTGCTTCTTTGCACATTCTGATACATAGTATTCTTCTACAACTTTAAAACTATTACTTTTCTTTGCTACAGTTCCATCTACATCTACAAAATAATCATAAGACGAAGGGTAAGTCAGAGTCTCAGTAGACCCATCTGGGTATGTCTTTACACGAGTCGCAC
>Ga0080013_1000621_pt1 | contig 49782 bp, 39 predicted proteins | sample ETNvirenome_6_85_FD_69236 | JGI IMG/M metagenome (GOLD analysis project Ga0080013, IMG submission 69236) | Marine viral communities from the Pacific Ocean - ETNP_6_85 (SPADES assembly) (version 2) | ecosystem: Environmental > Aquatic > Marine > Oceanic | place: Pacific Ocean | collected 2013-06-19
CTTCGAGATTGTTACTCTCAACCCTAAAGTCAGGCGGACCCAATCCATTCTCATTAAATACTGCACCGCCGCCTAACATCAGTGCTATGTTAGCTGTGCCAACGAGGCCGCCCTGCGCAGAAGTGCCTATTCCAACAGATCCAGTTGTCGTTATCTGTTCATTTGCAGGACCGAGCCACCCTATGCTCGCTCCAGATCCCCCGCCACCTGACCCGTTTGACGCAGCAGTTATCCTGCCATACTCATCAACAGTGATATCTGTTGCAGTATAGCTTCCTGCAGAAACTGTTGTGGGCCTGAGGCCCACGTTTATTTTTCCATCTCCTACTTTAAGAGACATAGAGATTGCTATCTGATCTGAGCTTCCTGTTAATAGCAGCCCATATTTAAGCGAGCTTGTCATGACTCCTACGACTACTGCAGCTTTTTTAGACGGACCTGAGTTTCCAAATCCAGTCCAGCTATCCTTTCTATTTTTATACTGTAGCTGGCTTCCGCTTATTCTAAAGCCCTCGCCTGATTGGCCCCGAGAAGATCCAAAATTTATGTAAGAAGTGTTAGCAAGCATCATGCCTTTTCTAACTTGTATCTCACCTTTTGCGTCTACTTCTCCTTGTATCTTAAGCGTTGGCTTTCTTCTGGATCCCGGAAGCCCTATCTCAAGATCACAGGGCACTATCTGCTTTATAATCTTTCCTGTTTTTGCATCTTTTTCTAATATTAGTGTCGATTTCTCTAGCTGGTCTTGAGAAAGTTTCTTTTTTGCCATAAAAATCTACCTCCCCAAAAGCTATAGCCTAACTAAAGTAGTTAAAAGATCTGAGCTAACTATGTTTATGGCTGTCACCTCTGTATAGCTTCCCGTTAGTGTTGGTATGGGAACTCCATCTCTAAATGGAATTGATGAAGTGCATTCTGTGCTCATGTTAAATGAGTCAGTTGCGTATGGACTTACAATAGTTTTGCCATCTGAAGCGTCTACAAAGACGCATTGAACGACTCCGTCTTGAGGGCCACTATTGTATGCTGCACCAGGTCTTGAGCCACGTGTATACATTCTATTTGCTGATTTTCTCTTAGAGGTGCTAGATCGCTTTGATCGGAAAAATTTTCCATCCTGACGTTGTTCAAGCATATCTCTAAACTGTCCAAATCTATCAAATCTAAAAATGACTTTCGATCTTTGTGGTCTTATATTCTGTATGCCGTATGCGAATCCATACGCTACAGATCCGACGTATGTTGGACAACCATTCCATGACAAGGGTGCATCAGATGTTTGCCAGCCATCTGTGGTATCAGTGTCGGTATATGAAGCCTGATATCCGTTATTTGAATTTTTTCTCGGATGATAGTTTAATCTTATAACAGCTTCGGGTGTAAATGTAGGAGAGCCGGCATTAGAAGCATTAGCGTCACCTTCAACTATAAAGGAGAGGTCATAACCCTTTTTAAATAAAATTGCGTAACAAGCAGTCGGGTCATATGCTGAGTCGAGTATTTCCTCCCAGCCATTGGGCAGACCGGTGATTTCGCATCCCTGCGTTCCTGCCCATATCGTTCCTGCATTATCATAATCCATCGCCACAGAACCGACGGTGAAGCCGTAGAGGTCATCATTCGGGAGGAGATCGTGGGCTCCAGGTAGCGAACCAGCGGGATATCGTGGCTCGTCAGAGGTGAGGGATCCTGTAAGGCCCCCAACAAGTGAGACCACGCCATCCACCTGAGACATATACGAGTAGTCGGGTGTGCCGGTTGAGCGATTGTATGTGAAAAAGGGTGAGAATGGCATTCCGAGCTTTATCTGAATTTTAAATCTCTGTGAAATCTTTCTAGGCACAGCTGTATCATATGGAAATGGAAACTTATTAGCGCATCCACCTGGAGCACACTGGCCAGCGCTGCTATGATTCGGGTAGACACCTCTGGACCCAAGAGAAGACCACTCCTGTAACTGGCCTCCCATCCATCCATTCACTCTAGCCCTGATTGCCGGAATTGGACCGGCTCTCGGGTCAAATGTCGCTGCGACGTGTATCCCGATCGGGTCGCCGCGCTGATCAATTATCTCGCAGCCATCCCATTTGGGATCAGCGGCGGTGCTGGGCATTGCCGACGAGACACTCCATCCGCACCTATTGATGTAGTCAACTACGTCTGGCATCAGAGTGTCATAAAATCTCTCCTTCCCGCAATTTGCCTGAGTCATTCCTAGAAGGCTAGAGGCTTTTGCTCTTTTCACAAGTCGCGCTGTGCCGCCTGAGCCTGACATGCCGCCTAGTGAGTCTCTGAGAGCGTGTGGGTCTATTGGGACATTTGAAGATAATCCAAAACGTGTTTCTCCACCTGGCTGGACATCTGTATATATCTGAGCAACTGGAAGGGTGTCTACGAGACGACCAGAATATCGTGCTCGAATAATATTTGCTGTACCGTCTATTCCTGTCTTGGGTATGAACTTATCTATGCTATTAGTTTTCTTGCCCACCTGCCACGGAGGGACGTTTTGTTGTCCTCGACGAACATTGCTAGTCGTGTTTGACAAGTTTTGTATCGGTGTAAGAGTAGCACCTCTGTCTCCATATGCAGCTCTTGCTAGAAGGGGAGGAATCTTAGTGATACTTGGAAGCTTTGTCCACTTGTTATAATCGTAGACGCCATGTCGCATACTTCCTAGAACTATCTGAGAGCTATAAGATCCTGAATATTCGGCCCTTGTCGCTATGTTGAACTGGTCGACAACAGGGTTGTCGAAGTGAAGTGCCTCGTGGATTGCATCTGACGTGAGAGCCTGATTTAACTCGAAGAGCTTTTCCTTATTCTCCTTCACCATTGATCCAAATAGGGTTATTGAAGCCTCCCCTGCTAGAATCTTCATGTAGGAGTTCATATATTGTCTTACAGCTTTATCAGGTTTCGTAGATCCTGGTATGTTGGCACATGACTGGTCACCCAGCGTATCATTGGTATACGTGGTTCCTGCCCATTCTTCATAAAGCATATACGAGGAAGAGACAATTGTTGAAGAAACTCCTGCATCTAGACCTATTATGATCTCATCATCTGGAAGTAGAAGATATGGAGACTCAGTGCTAGACGGAAGGTCTCCATGAGTTATCTGGCAACCTTTGTTTGACATGTCAACTGTTGTTGCACCGGTTCCTGATGGACCTCCGCCTGCGACTGTGAGCCTTTTCATCCCAGCTCCCGGGCCGGACGGCGCGGTGCCGGCGTACGCGTAGATATAAGGAGCTTTCTCTGCACTTGTGGCAAGACCAAAATTACACCGAAATGGCCTGGGATCTACTTGAGATTCTGTGTCTAGATAAATATCGAGCTGGGGGCCATCTGTTCCGACGGGAGTGTCGACATCGGAGTGGGATATGTTGTAGGCCATCCAGTGCCTATATCTCGCCAAAGATGCGGGTTGCATGATTCCTTCCCACTGCACCCATGATGTATTCATCGATGGATAGGCGTAAAAACCTCCTACACTCCTAAATTTACGACTTACATTCCTGTTTTGAGGAAGGTAAGACGGAACAATAAATCCTTCTGGAGCGGTTATATCGAAAGGGCCTCGACCTTGTCCTGCTGCATCAATATACTCTGTCTTGAACGGCAGGGGTGTGATAACTGGAGACGTCCCACCGGGCCAAAAATCCTGCACGACAATCGAGCCTATCGCTGGTACAGAGCCAGAGTGAACATGGGCGATTTCAAATCCTGCGGATGATGAATAAAGCTGCTTTGTAGGAAACCTGCTTCCTGCATTAAACTGCCTATTTCCCACAGCTGGTATCATCTCCACTCTTATGGATCCAGTGAATGAAAAGGTCTTATTGGTGGCTGAGAGGTTTGTGCCACTTCCTGAGACGTATGAATTAGGATTCATGTTGTAGCTAAAGGATGGCTTATGTAGCAGACCTGAGCTTGTGAGAAATAACTTCGTTGCTGTGTTAAATGCTCCGCCATTCCAAAAAGCTGCGCATCCGCTAGCTATGAGATATCTTCTGCTAGATGATATAGCCATAGCGCTATCAACGATATTACTGCCTGACCCCCTGAGGTCATATCCTCGATAGGGCTCTGGGCGGAAAGATTGACCCTCGTGAGCAGTCTGTCTATATATAAAAAATGTATAGTTATCAATATCCCGGGATGCACCTTCAACCATCACGTCTTCTTTGTCGTGTCTTCCGAAGTCTCTGTCAAAATCACTTTCCCACCGCATCTGGACAACAACTGGAATATCTATAACTGCTTTTTCAAGGACAAAGGGGTGAGAGATATAATCGCTCATCCGTATTCTCTGGCTTGATGTGGCATAGTACATGTTGCTAAACGGAGCCATTCCAGACACAGTTGGCGATCCCACTTTAGAATATCCCATGTCGTCAAGGCTTCCTGTGACTCCCTCTGCAGCCACAGCTGTAAACCCAATGTGAGAAGACATTGAAAACTGGTATGGCTTATAGTTTCTTGGCATTTTTGGATCAAGAGGCCAGTTAATATTCCTCCGTGGATTGTCTGAGGTGCCTGGAGTGCCTGGATAGTATGTTGAAAGATACGAGATTGGGTTAGGTGGGACCCAGTTAGCATATGTGCCTGATACTTCAGTGTACCATGAATTGTAGTGAAGGTTTGCACCTGTCTGAGGATCTCTTACACCAATATCCTCCCAGCGTCTCTTCGCAGGGTTATAATACAGAAATCCGGTATGCTCCTCTTCAGCTAGACCTTCGACACGGTGAGAAGCTCCGCCCTCACCGCTTCCAGGCCAGCCCGTTGCCTTTCTTTCACTCATCGTTCCGCTTAGTGAATATCTCGATACAAAGGAGTCAGAAACAGATCCCAGTCCTATCTTGATCTGGACCTTATCTGCTAGGCGTGAACCAAAGTTAGGATAAACACTCGGATTTGTTCCTGTGAGATAGAAAGGCGTGTCTTCTAAATAAATCCTGTTTTCAGCAAACGGAGCAAACTGCAATCCCTGTCGAACGGATGGTATGAGGCCTTGATCTGATAATCCTGGAAGAGCTTCTCCTGATGCATCGATGGGTGGACTGTCTGGAATTCCCAGCCCTCCCGAAAGCCACATGGTCCCTGGTGATAAGTTTGGACTTGCCACCCAGTTTGACTCATACTTTGCTGTATCATATTTTGTAAGAACAAATGGATATACGATGGTTCTTGATGCCCCAAAGTTAACAACCCTTGTATCATCAAATGGATCTGCCTTTCCACCCGGACCCTTTCCTGATGTTGACCTTCTTCCAGTTGTTCTAAGTATCGTGGGATATGACCCTGTCATGTTATCACGATCAGATATCACTGTCTTGTACGGATTATTGAGATACCCTGTCATCATCTGGTATGAGCCATTTTTTGACTCATAGAGGGCCTGCGCATCTGCTGCGCTAAGCTCTGCGTTCCAGATGCACATAGACGCTAAATCACCTCTAAACTCCTGGGTTGGGGTGCCGCTGGAAAGATATGCTCCTATTTTCATAGTGCAACTAGTTACTGCCATCGCGACGTAGCTGCCGTCGCCTGCTCGAAAGTTGATGTTGTTGACACCGTTTATATAGATATTCATACCATCATCGGCTGTAGCTCCTCCACGGCCGTCATATGTCACTACTACGTGATTCCACTGATTAATTTTGATGGAAGTCGAAGACGACCTAACCCATACGTAGGTGGCGGAGTCGTCATTATTGTATAGATAAAAATAAATTCTTGAGTGGGTTCCATCGCCAACCGCGTCGTGGAGAAAGATCTGCCACTCGTAGTTGTCATCGTCGAAGTCAACTTTTCTTATTAGCTGGTGTGTCGTATCTTCAAGGCTTGTAGGGTATACCCAACATGACACGCTAAAAGGATAGTCAGTCGGCGTAGGGTTCTGTCGTCCAAATGAAAAAAGATCGTCTGGTGGGTTTTCCACGTAGCCATAGTCATTTGAGCCTCCAGGACCGTTGACATTATTGCTAAACGATAGAGAGTAGTCCTGGATCCAGTGAGATTTTGAGGGAGGATTAGAACTAAGGTATGGTGAGTAATCAGCGGTTTCATACTTCACATTGTTTCCCCTACCCGTCTGGTCGACGGTGTCTGGAGCAACTATTGCTGTAGGGAATGTATTTGGATTCAACCCTGCATCAAACTTCCACCACCCTATGAGATTTAAACTCTTATTATACGTGGCTGTAACCGTTCCTGCTGACACATTAGGAGAATTCTCTCCCACTGTTACGAAATCGCCAGTCGGATCAAATTTTGTCTTTATCGTTTTAGGCATTACTTAAGCCATCCTGCAAATGCTATTGAATCTACACCGTTAACTCTTCTGTTTCCAGATATGTCATCATTAACAACATAGCTTCCACCACGTTGAATAAAGCCCACTGTTGAGCTCTTACCAAGGATACCAAATCTAGGATCTTCTATAAACTTACCAGTGGACATAAATGATCCTGATATCTCAAACTGATTAAAGTCTATGTCAGTTGTGTTGAAATTATCAGCATCAACATCGTCAAAAGGATCTATTGTCTGCGGGATTGGGAATGCGTATCCTTCGCTAGATATTGCTGTATATTTTCCACTTGAGATTGTCGCATAGCTTCCAGATGACATAGCAATATCTTGTGAATCTAGAAATGGTCTTATAACATCTTGTGGTTCGAATTGAACAAATGTTGAGATCTCAATATTATAACCTAAAATCTCGGGTCCAACAGTGGGTTGTAATGATGCTCTAATGTCGTGTGCAAGCCACGGGCCTTCTATTGAGGCATTTGTAAAAGACTGCCTCACCGCTAGGGGCTCTATTATCCCATCCATCGATGCGGGATCCAGCCAATTCGGGCTGAGCAAGACAACTGGGTACCTTTGTGTTCCCGGATCTTTTATAAACGCGACAGGATCATCTAGATCTGCTATGTCATCAAAAGGTGCAAACTTGTCATTAAACGGCCCAGCATTACCGAGATCTTCAAAAAGCTTCGGCTGGCCATAGATGTGTTTTTCAATGGTGGGATCAAATTTCTCACCCGCCTTATCAGGAAACCCCCTGTCAGACATCCACGGTAGCATCGATTTAACAAAGTCAGATGGGCCCCTAGTGTTTACGCCTTGCCTAAATCTATCGATCTCTGACGTGTTCATTGCTCCGCTTGCCGCGAGCTCTCCTGCATCTATTGCTGCCTGCTTAGCGAGACGCCACGGGTCACTAACTGGAGTGCCAGTATCATTAGCAGGTGCGTCTACCCACGGCTTAATTGACATTTTTTACTCCTAAAACTTCTTCATCGTTCCTACGATTTGTGAAAGAAGAAGATTGCCTCTTTCAGTATTTCTATCTAGTGCCTTAAGATAGATATCATCAAATAAGTATCTAAATCTATTTCTTTCCAAGACATGAGACTCTATAACAAAGTTTATTCCTAAAAACTTAGTCTTTCGCGGAATTAGCTGTGTTATTATTGATCCCATTGCTCCATTAAACCACTTATACATCTTAAAGAAAATCTGGTAGTCTGGAACACCTGTCAACCTATCAAAGTAGATCTTTCTTAGCTGATCCATATCTGGATAAAAATCATCAAAAAGAAGGTTGGGTCTTCCGAGCGCATCATCAAAAAACTCTAATGTTCCAAAAATGTTCATTATATCGTCGTCTAATGCTTTTACTGATGAAAAATCTATTGAAAATCTTGTATCATCATTAGGCTCTTCGCTTCTAAGTACCTCATAGGATGGTGCAGCTGTAGCATAGATATTTTCTTTTACAAGCCTTGCTGTTTCATAGCTTCTAATTCTTATCTTATTATCAGTTTGTGCTATGTCAAATTTAGGTGAAAGATGACTAAAGTAGAATGTTTCTGGAACTATAACAATCTTTGCTGATTCAAACCCAGACCCAGTTGCGTAAAAAGAATTCTGTGAAAAGTCATTTAATACAATTTCTCCAACCTGCGACCTAAAATTCTTATTGTAGTGTAGATTTGCAGCTGTAACTTCCTGATCTATTGACAGATCCATTCTTAATCTGCCAAATGACCCTGTTGGCTTTGTATCAAAATTAAAGTGAACAAGAGGATCGTCCACGCCGAGTGACTTAAAGTTTCTGACGTGTTCTAGCCAGCTGCTTTCTTCAAGGGCGCTAGACCAGAATCTTATCTGGCTTACCTGTCCATCAAAATTTGTTGCTCTCGCCTGATCAGCCACATTAATGGCATCGTTTAAAAATAATTCTTCAGCTGTTCCACCTATGCTCTGTGAACCTATCACTACAAATGAGCCTGATGTGTTAAACTGATTATTATACACCTCAAACATATCCTCGTCAGTATCTGGAGTCTCCATAAAGAACGATGATGTTGTAAATACCTGCTTTACCTCTCCAAAGGCATTTCGTGCGCATCTTAGAAAATACGATGATGATCCTGCAGTAGATACTTTATTTGCAAGATAATAATTTGCATCTGTAATCTTTTTCTGGTCAGATCTCTCTCTACCAAATGAAACATTCCATAGATTTCCATCAAATATATTAACACCAGTTAAAAATAGGTTTAGCGTATTTCCGCCATTATCACTAGATCTCACAAAAAGTCTTAATGTTGATCCGCTAGATGTCAATGAGTTTTCAGTTCCAGATACAACAGTTAAATTTGCTAAAACACTCTGATTAATAGAAGGGTCGTTTGTTCCGGTTACATGCAATCTAGCTAAGCTTTGAACTTGAAAATGATTTCTTATACTTTTTGGAAACTGATATATCGCCTCATATGTAAATGATCCAGATGTTAGCATTCCATCACTTCTATTGTCTGAAATACCGTGCGGATGAAACTGTCGCTTATGTACGAAAGTTCCCACAGGTTCTGGAAATCCAACTTCAACTCTTGACGAAGAGAGCGGCGCAGACATTATAAACGGCTTGTTTGGTGAAATGCCCTGAGCTGAAAGAGTCCCTTCTGACACCTTTGCCAGACTTCCTGAGAATTCTAGTGAGTTTGCCACCTCTGTCGATGTTTGTCTAAGCCCGACGAGAGCCCGTTTTGTCGGGCCGCCGTATTCTCTTATTGCCATCAGGCTATCTGGGTTGATTCCCGCTGCCCTGATTATTGCTTTCACACTGTGAACAGTTCCTTTTGATCTTGTTATTTCATTAAGATTTATCAATATTCTTCTCCAGATTTCTGTTTGAATATAGAATAATGATCTCAATGATCTAGAATAGCTGTCCTGTATATTCTCTCCGGCTATAAACTGTGTCGGATCTGTACCTGGAAATATTGCTGGTAATTGAACACCATAATAATTTGCAACAAATGGTAAAAACTTTGCCGCGACTGTCTCGGCATCGTCATAGTCAGGATGTAGCACATCAGCAAAATGATCAATAAATATTTTAATTTCATCAAAAAACTTTGCCCATATAAACAAGAAAGCAGTCATATACTGGGCAGATCCAATTTTTGCAGATCCGGGAATTGAATTAGCTGTAATTATATTTCCTATTTGACCATCTTCTGTTGCAAGTCCTTGAGCTGCTTGCCCTTCAAGCAAGTAGTGTATAGGAAGCATCTTTGTAATAATATTGGGATTTTCGCTATCATAAAAGCTTGCACTATTCAATAGGACTGTATTTAGCCCGTTCACTTCGCCAAAAGAGGGAAACAAGATAGGACATCTTTTTATGTTTTCTTCAGTCATGGGATTTGCTATTGATGCGGTGTTTCTCATCTCTGATGAGAAGTTTGATATTCTACTGTGAAGAGAGTTTCCAGAGCTATCAAGAACAACACTTTCTATGTTAAATGAACCAGATGGTTCATTAAATTTAAAGTATAATTTTAAATCATCAGATGCATAAATATCTTTTCTTGCGTCTTCCTGCTGTTGCTCAATAGTCCTGATTGAGTGGAATACTCTAAACTCATCTAGCGCACCTGATAGTGTTTGAAGCGGAGATAGAGATGTTTCAGCCGGAGACCCTAGATTGAAATATCCTGGTATAGAGACTGCAGATCCTGATCCTATAAAAAGCGGAGGCCTATTAAAAGAAAGGCTTCCAAACTCAAATGCCCGAGACGATGTAGACACTAGCGACTCGCTTACAAATATCTTAAGCTTGTTTGTGTCGCCTCGGTCATATGTTGTACAAATATGGCTAAACTTTCCTTTTTCTACAGACGCACTCGCTATTAATTTTCCAGATCCAGACGCTATAGTAAAAATTATATCTGTGCTTCTTTCACTAGCAGCGCCGGATAGAAAAAGAGAAACAGTCCTATCTGCTGCATCTCTCTTCTGAAATATGATCTGATGTTCGTTTTGTGCAGGAACAGGCCTTAATAGAAATTCAAATGAAAATGGATTCAATCCAAAATCTATAATTGCTTCTCCGTTATTCAGCCGTGAGAAGTCTGGAAATTGACTTCCTGCACTATCTATGACCTTTATGTATGTTCCTTCTTTCTCAGAGTGCGGATGTGTTGCTCCGGAAAGATTCAGGTATCCCCTGTTTTTAGGAAACTGCTCATAGACATAGAACTCGTAGCCTGTCAAGCCATCTTCAAAAGCCTCTACTTCTACAGCAGTTCCATCAAAAGGATACTCATTAATAATTTTATCAAATGCTATATTTACCTTTGATTGAGCAGAATTAAAAAATGTATGATTTTCAAATCTTGACCAGTCAAGCGGTATTTCTTGCGTTGATTTTAGACCGATTCCGGGATCATCATATCTAAACGAAGATGTGCTTTCAAAGTTAGTATTGGAAAGACTTTTAAGCTTTACACGCGTAGGAGGGGCATATTTTGCCTCTTCCCTTAACATCGACGGGCTAAAAAGTCTGGGCTTTCCAGTATTGTTAACGTTTCTGTTGCTTGACATTTAAACTCTCTAATCAACCCTAAACTTAGCAGCGACATCTGTAAAAGTTTGATCAAAATCCTTATCTTTTACAAGAAAATCAATAGTGTATAATCTTCCTTTAAACAGTGAATCCATGTATACATCAAAATACATTCCATCGGAATCTGTGGAGCATAACGTTCCTCCAGATGTTTCAAAAGGAATTATAACTTCATCAGAATCACAGTCTCTTATTCTATAGTACATAGATGTAAAAATCTGACTCGGTGTGACAAATGGAACTTTTTTGTATCTTACTGGCCTATCAATATTCTCAATAAAAATCCTAAATCTCACCTTCTCAGTAGACACATATTTTGGCTGCATATTTGTCACGCTCACAAGGAGCCTGCTTGTCTGATTGTTAAAAGATGTCCTATCTACAGAATTGACAACTATAGATCCAGTTAGATATCCAACTGTCTTGTCTAAAGAGCTCCATATCTCAGTAAAAGTTGCAGAAGCAGCATTTTTTATCTCATTTGTCAAAGATGCAGTTGACCATTGTGAGATAGCAAATGATGCAGAATATGCCCCAGTTATAAAATTATCACCAATTTTATGCTGTGAAGCTGTGATAAATTTTTGAAAAAATGTATTTCCAGAGAGGCTTCCAGATCGTAGCTCGAGAAGAAGAGAGTTTGCACCTTTTACCTCTGTTGCTGAAGCACCTGATAGTATATTTGACGGTGTTCCTCTGTGAAAATTGTTAAGAAATAGTGACCCTGAAACATTGAAGAAAAAGGATTTGTGGTGGTCTTGCGTTGAATTATTATACGTGACAATTAATCTAGGCCTTCTAACATAATCGGCAGCCTGTGTAGATGAAAATCTTTTAACAAAACGAGTTATCTGGTCTGTCTCTTCAGACCCAGAATATGATATTCTAAAGCCGTGATCTGGGATAATGTCTTTCAATGTTGCTGATACGATTGTAGTTATATCGATAGATAAATCTTCATCACCCGATGAAAATGACTGTGTTTTCCAAAGATTTACAACTCCGTCACCATCTTTTAAGTTTCCACTTGAGATTATATCTATGTCGTCTGATCCGAGTAGGCCCTGCTTGTTTGCACCTGAGTGATACCATAGTGACGGTGTACTTCCCTGGACAGACGATGTTATAAAATTGCAAGAATCAAGATCAGAAAAGTCAACGACATTTAAGCCCACTCCTTCGTCAAATGATCTAGATAGGGGAAACATTATCAGCTTAAAGTTTGAGGGCGTTGTCTGCCCTCCGTATACATCAAAAAGCTTTAACGTACATTTAAACGAAGAGTCGCTTATGTCTAAAAATGATCCTGTTAATTTTCTTAGTGGATTAAGATTAAATTTTAATAATGCTCTAGTTAATTCAAAAGGAGAAGCCACAGATCCAGACGTAGACTCTCCATAAAGTTTAAATAAGTCAAGAGTAGATGCTTTTCCTACATTTGCATCAGTAGCTCTAAAGCTATTATTAATAATTTTATTTGTAATATATGTGTCTTTGCTGGCAGTTAGAATTCTATACATATCTTATCTCGCTGTTCCTATGATATCATCGGAGGGATATTTTATCTCGAATATTGATCCAGGGGGCGGAATTATAAGGCCTCTATCTGTATTTGCCCTGACAGCAAATCCCTCAGGAGCATAATCGTTTTTTCCAACTGTTCCTGACAAGCTTGATACTTTAAACTTGACAAGAGAGATAATCCCTTCTGTATTTAAGATTATATTAATAATATCAGACTTAACTATAGGCTGATCTATTTGAAAATTTTCAATTGACATATACTTTTTAATTAGATCATTTGACCTCTGTATCGTAAGGTTTTTATTTGCTGTTGCATCTATGACTACGCCATATTCTATTTTTATATTTACAACTCTTGCATCAACTATATCTACTGCATCAGATATGAGTCTATATTCATTGAGGTATAGCTTTAAATTTTCCTTAAGTGTGTCTGGCGATATAACAAGCTTTGACTTAGAGTCTCTACTTATTATTGATACAACAGCAGCGAGGGGATTGGATGGATTATCTCTAATTCCCACCCTGAATACTCTTCCAAATTTTGTTGGCATCGTGTAAACTCTTGCAACCAGATCCTGCCTTGTCACTACTCGAGATTGTGAATTTCTAAATGCCAGTGCTGTAGCCCTTAGTTCATCAACTGTAAGCGCTGCTTCTCCTCCTTTTGCAGAAGTAGGATTATTAACCTCTACCGATGCTCTCACTGCGCCTATTGTAGATGCCACTGTTGATGCAGCAAACTTAGTTTTTAATACAGAAACTGTTTTTATTGATTTTTCGGAAACATTATGCTTTATGCCTCCACCTGCTCTATATCTTACAGATATTGTTGTATTTCTCGGTGAAACTCCAAGTGTTCGTGTTTGTAAAAGCTTGTTAGGATCTAATGTAAGTCTAGAAAACGTCTTTTTTCTCCCATACAGAGGAATTGCAACTTCACTTGGATCTGGCATAATATCATCGTCAGTACCCGCAGCACTGCCGCCGCCGAATCTTAAAGTTGTTGATCCTGTTTTCCTGCTTGTCTTTGTTAAGAATCTGTATGGAGCAGGAATCATTTCTATATTTTCTGTAACTAGCTCAGAATCGTAAGACTCATTTGCAACTCTTTTATATACTGTGTCCTGTGTCAATGATTCTACTTCGTAATATTCAATTCCATCTGAATCTTTAACTGTTATTATTTCTGCGACATTTGAAGTTGACAGCCTGATTGTTCTAAATGGAACAAACTTGTCTGGTATTGTGAAGCTTTCAGATGAAGTTATTGCAGATGAGCAAAGACCGCTCATTTTAACAGAAAACGTTGTGGGCGCACCATCTGAATTTGATTTCATTGTCACGTATGATGCTACAAAAGATCCGTCTCTTTTAGTTTTTGAAAAATTTAAATCATCAATCAGCTCAAACTTGACTCCGGAGCTGGCTGCCAGTATTGTTCCAGCCTGTATTATAGGTAGTGAGCTTGAATCTGGAATATATTTGTTATCTCTTAGCACTGCTGGTGCCTCTAGATAAAAATCAATATCAACTGTCGCTGGCGCGGCACCGCGTATTTTTACACCTGCAGATCTTACAAGTCTTTCTACGTTTTTATCTTCTACAGCAGTAAACACATCTAGCTCACTAAACTGATGATCTAAATAGAATGATAAGTTATCTCCAACCATCGCAGCCATTTCTACAAACATGCCAGCTACGCCATTTTCAGAGAAATCATTTATCTTATCAGCGAAGTAAATCTGACCATACTGAGTCATTTCTGCTTTGAATGCGTCAAAATCTTTATTTAGATAAGATCTTTGATTTCTTCGTATGCTTTTAACGTTATTTTTCTTTGAGCCCATTATTTATCCTACACAATATATAGAAATTTCGATTGCCCTTTCTGGGGACCGAAGCTGTGGAATGCGATATTTTATTTTCATATTTACTCGTGTCATACCTGCCGGGACTCCGTCACCGGGGCCAGCTGTTGCGCTGTCTGTTCCGCCGAAGTCTGATGAAAAAGATGACAACTCTACGAAAGGCATGTGTTTTGTGACAGAATTTCTAATTCTCTCCATTGCAATTGTATCAAAATCATCAATAGAAGATACCTCTGTTGTCAGTGTTCTTAAATTTGCACCATATCCGTGATTTCCCAATCTTTCACCGTGATTTGTGAGGATAAGATTTCTTAAATTATCCTCAGTCTGTGAAACAGCGTTGAAGTGCATTTCAAATATACCAGATCTACCCACCCCGATTTCAATAGGTGTTTTTATACCGAAAGGCCTGATGCTTATCTCTTTTTCGAGACCAGGATCACCCTGCTGTACACCAACGCTTCTGAAAGTTATATCTCTTTTTGCCATAGTGCCCTCTAGATAGTAAATATGTCGCTCTTGAGATCTGTAGGGACAATAGACTAAACATTATCACGCACCAAGCAAAGTGGCAACCAGATCTGCTATCATCCCGGGCCCAAGAAGTGCGACGACTAAGTCAACAGCAACCCAAACAACCATGTGTTTGATTATAACTATGATTGAAGCAACAAATGCAATGTATCCTGCAATGGCCTCCATTACCAATATTATTAGATCTATTATCTTCATTATCACCCACTCGATAAAGCACGGAATGCACGGAAGTAGCTCCATCCACTCTACTGTGAACTCAAGTGCTAAATTTATTAACCACTCTGGAATTGCGGCCCCGAGTGCTATCGCGAATGATGGAACTGTGGGTATTGCTGGCGGAAAGTTAAGATCAAACGGAGGAATACCGGGAATTCCAGGTATTGCCCACGAAGGTAGACTAGGAATCGGAGGGATTACAAATGGAGGCGGGAAAGGTATCTCTATTGGAAATAGATCGCAGAATGTCCATGGCTCTCCTTCTCCAACAGGATTATCAGCGCTGTCCGGATCCTGCGGCTCCTCAAATTTCTCCCTAACGTGTCCGTTATCTCCAACAGAGTCTGTCATGCATAGAAACCCCTCGCAGTCAGCAAGAAGTGTTGGCATGCATGGAATCCACCCCAGACCAAGCACCATGTCTAAATCTATGTTGATATCTAGATTGAGTTTAAGATTTATCTCTATCCAGTTAATGATTGGCGGAACAAGAAATGTAGGGTCAAATATAGGCATAAGGGGATATTGACTTGTAATATCAAATTGCTGTGCTAGATCCTTATAGATTCCGTCAACAATTATTCTATGCCAGGCCTCATAGTCTGTCATATGCTCTTCTAGCGTTGGCCTGCCAAACGCTGCTGCTAGCATAGTACCAATGATGCCAAGTGACACGACACCCATCATCTCTGTGATGTTAAACTCTGCGTCTGTTCCGGCTATCGCTATCATTCCAGCTGTTGCTGCTGGGCCGACTGCCATGATCATCTGGGTATCGGCTATAAATGCAGCTCTTCCTGCGTCTGATATATCGCCTGTTGCGGGATCTAAGACCTGTAGAACGTCACCAGAAAGAGAGCCCATATCACTTCACCAGTACCTTGGTTGCAAATTCTCCAAATGGACCTGCTGGCGTGTGGCCCGCAGCACCTCCTGCTGTTGTAGCTATAGGTAATGAAGCCACAATTCCAACATCAGCCCCTGTTGCGCCATCTAGGCAAAGAATTGCCTTGGATGCGTCGTCTCCTCCGAGTTTAATAACACCTTTTGCACCTGGAATAAAGATAATATTCCCATCAGCCTTGAGAACAATAGCGGCGCCATCATCTGCCGGTCCTACCATAAATTTAACATCCTCTCTGGCAACAATTCTCACCTGATCTGACTTTATTACTATTCCTGGAACATCACCTTCAGATTTCACCATAGCTGTGTCTGCAGCCTCTATCTCAAAATTCTCATCGACATTTGTCTTCATTGAGATATAGATTCTAGAGAGATCATTGATAAAGTCAGGATCTCCTTCTGCTGCGTTGTCACCGTCCTTATTTGCCTCAGTAACATCAGGCGTCTTATCAATCTCATCTCTCTCACGTGCATTCTTTCCAACAGCAGCGGGTAGGGTAGGATTTTTAGCCGTGTCAATCTTCTCAGCAGCGTATCCTGCTTCAGGATCAACAGTTAGTGCTTCAGACGTAGTGGATAAAGTATCAAGCCCCCTAACTGTCTCATTAGCAGTTAGGGCCTCAAGCAAAACACTTCTTCCAGCGACTATGTCAATAGTTCCCCTTCCCTGAAGATCTGGATCTCCTGCAACTTTTACAGGAACTGTATTGTTTGAGTCAGGCGCTGATTTTCCAGCAAGCTCTGCTGAAATTATTGAATTTCTCCCTCTTTCTTCTCCGAGGCATATTAGAGTATTATTTGATCCCTGTATTGTAAAGTCCGGAGATCGCTTGCTAAATCTTGGAACAGGTTCTGATGTGAATTGTGTCTGATATGAATTAGAATTTACAACTATATATTCGAATGCACTTTCACCATCTATGTCAGGCATTAAATTATTTGTCTTGACCCTGCCGCCGCCTTTAGGAAATCCCATTGGATTAAATGTCTCATCAACATTTTCACCTTCATGAGCGATCATAGGAGAAGTCTCAGCGCTATCTGCTTCTCTCAATGTTAGTGTCTCTCTAGGGTTGTGTGTGTAATTCAGGTCGTCTACCTCAAGAGAGGCTGCCTTTCTTGTTAGCCAGTAGCCTACACCGGATGCACTTCCTGCTGATTCATATACCACCCATACCTCTTCACCTGCTTTTACAGGAAGAGATAGATGGGGAGAAAAGAAAGGATAAAATATCTCATATTGCTTTGACTCTTCTGTGGCTTCATATGCTGCGCGAGCTGTTGTTTTAATTCCAACAATAGAGTTTCTTGGCATTCTAGGAACATAGTTCGGATTAACAACTCTATTTACACCTTTCTCAAGTGACTCCGCATAAGTTACGTCTGGATCATTTATAGGATTAAGCATTAAATCCTCTGATGGATTTGATATAAAGTCAACAACAGTCACTGAGTAAAAAACTGTACTAGTAGAAGGAACAGCTGATGGCTTTGTTCCCGCGTCTTCTCCGCCTACTCCTGCAGTTCCCTGCTGTGAATCAAATCCTCCAACTGTGGTTGTTGTTTCAGCCATAGCTACTCCGTTATCTTGTTGAAGATGTCATTTACATCAACTGATTTTTCATCTTCCTTTGCTATTAGCTCAGCAAGTCTTAAAATTTGATCGTTTGACTTTGCCATTCTCTCTAGGTATTTTGACATTATAGGGCCGAACATGGTGTGGTTCGCTGCATTTCCTTGTGATTGAACTAGCAGGTCTGTAAACAAGACTCCTGCATTCTCTCTGTCGTTAAGTGCATTTTCATATACCTCTTTCCACAAAAGCTTTTTCTTATCCTCTGTACTTTCTAAAGAGTCTAGAAGATCTGAGAATTTGGAGATCTTCTTTTTCTTGTCATTTACTGAGTCCATTGCATCTTCTATTGATTTTGACATTGTTAAACTCCAAAAAATATATCAAATCTATCATCTTTAACTAGGTCCCTATAGTGTTTTCTAATTGTTGACATAGCTATTGATAGCTGTTTAGGGCTGAGGCTTGACAGCTCCCTCATATACACAAAAACTGCACGCTTATTCAAAAGATCAAGATCGTCTATTTTTGAAAATAATGTTATAATTGCATTCATACAAGCTAGCTCATTATCACTATTTAGCCTTGATTTTATCTCTTCCATTAGCGAAAAAAGACTTTGCATTGATTCCTCTTTATCAATTTTAAGCTCTTGCATTGCGCCTATTGAAAACGTTTCATAAAATTCAGAATAAACATCTATAGCTGTATCATCGATGCTTATGTGACGTTTTTTATTTTTTAGCGTCTTTTTACTTTGGATAATTAGCCAGTTTTTTGCCACTACGTTAAAATATGAAAATGCCTTTGTGCCTCTACTGGCGTCAAATTTTCCCAATGTCTCATATAAAAATGAAATACAATCACTCTGTAAAACTTCATAAGAATATTCACTAGTTTTTGCAAATCCATATATAAAAATTAAATTTTCAGTAAGTTTGCTAAGAGCAGGCAAAATTTCATTTATATAAATTACCTCTTGGTCTTCAGGTGATTCAGTAGACTGAAATCTCACAATAGCATCTTGTGTATTACTGTCAAAATATGGCTTCGCCCTTTTCTTTCCCCTTCTTCTTCTTATTATCTTTTTCTTAGCCATTCTTTCTTTCTTCAGCCTCATCGTCGTAGTCTATATTAGATAATTCACCAGCTACATACAATACTGATCTTCTAGCATCTTTTATTTCTGACAAGACTTGTCTTACTTCTACAGAGTCGAAAAATACTGGTGTTTCAAGAATTTCAGAAATCCTTTTATACTTTAGATCTAAAGTATCTAGAGACTTCTCTATTGCATCTTGCATCTTTAATATAACCACTCCGTGCTTAAAATTAAAATATAGAGAGATTCCTAAAATAATTACTAGCAAAATACACACAGCCAATAGAGATATTGAAAAAATTGTCATTTAAGATTTATCCTTTCAAAAACTTCATCATAAGTCTTTATGATAGCTTGTGAGCTAAATTTTTCTTTAACTTTTTTAGAAAGGTCTTGTGCCCATTTTTTAGGAATATCATATTTGTTTTTTAATTTAACTACTTTTTTCTTAAAATCTAGCTCAGAGGGTTCTGCCCATTGCATCCCGGCTAGAAATATTCTATTATCTACCTTTTTAGAATCTATAGGCAGAATTGAATAGCTAATAGGAATAAATTTTCCTAAATTCAAAAAATCTAAATGAGCTGACCAGTTTGTTGCCATGACAGGGAGGGCACATGCTGCTGCCTCAAGAAGAGGTAATCCAAACCCTTCACCTCTTGTGAGACTTAAAAAGCACTTTACATCTTTTCTCTTATAGAGGCCGGCTATTTCACTTGGAGAGAGATTTCCATGCAAGAGATGTATTTTTGGATATTTGCCTTTTCTTACCTGGCTTACTACCTGTCTTATCTTATTCATTGTTAGCTGCCGATCTATACGGGTGCCTTTTCCATGATTTGTCTTGATAATAAGTCCGACATCTTTGTCATTTTCAAATGCTTCACAAAACCATTTTATAGTAAAAAGAAGATTTTTTCTATCAGTTGTGGGATCATTGCCTGTAAACTGTGCTATAGTCAAAAAATTGAATTTTGTTGATATATCGAGATCTATCTCGTCTATTTCATCATTATCTATTTCCTCAAAATACCATTCAGGTACAACAATTACCTCTTTGGTTACATGCCCAGATTTTAAAATTATATCCTTGACATGATTTGAAGGAACTATAACTAAATCCATTTTATTAATTGCCTCTATCCACGCTGGATTGCATCTGTCTGTCTCTATAAACGCAGATACGCCGATATTTTTCTTTGCAAGATTGGGATCCCACTCATCTGGAAGCTGTACTTGAAAAGAGATGTCTGCTTTTCCATTACAATCCATGGATGTTGCAACTATTCTTTTTATTGTTTCATCTTCACTATTTATTATCCAGCTAGTATTTCCCCACTGAACAACTTGAGAAAATACTTGCACATCACTTCTGCTATCAAGCCATTTAAATATCTGCCTAGAATGAACACCATAGCCACTTATAGACAAAAGAGGCGCCCTAACAATAACATTCATTTATATATCCTACCTAGTACGTTTTTAGTGACCATCTCTCATAGTCATTTTTCCAATTATGATAAAGATTAGTCAAAGATTCATGCCACATATCTATTGTCTTGTCGTAAGAGAACTCTGATTGTGCATAGCTTCTAGCTTTTTCTCCAAGCTTTTCTCTTTCATCTGGATCCATCTCATATAGCTTAAACATTGCATCTGCAATAGATTCATTAGTTGCATAGTCTTCATAAATATAAGGAACTTGTTGTGACCCAACAAGCGTTTTACAGTCGACATCGAGAGCAACTCCGTTTTCTGTTCCGTCTCTATGATCGACAACCTGGCGAGTTAAGCCACCTGTTTTGACTGCAATTATTGGCTTTCCAGAATTCATTGACTCAAGCGTTGGCAGTCCGAATCCCTCTGCATAGCTCACATTGATACAAAAATCTGAGATATTATAAAGAACATTCATCTTGTCAAACTCTAGCCGCTGGCTAGAGAAGATGACATTTTTATTTATATTCAATAACTCTGAAGTTATAACAAGGTTTGGTCCTTCGACATCGTATGGATCTGTATGCATTATAAGTGTCGCATCTCTATGCCCATATTTTTCCTCTATCTTGTCAAGAAATATCTTCCATGATAAAAGTACATCGTTTGGCCTTTTTCTCTTAGCGTTTCTATTTACCCATATTCCTACGAAATGATCCTTTCTATCATGACCTATGATGCTTGATTTATGCATCTGTTTCTGATTATTGTCAATCGGAAAAAATAAATTGTCTGGCAATGAGTGTGGAATAAAGTTTGTCTTATCGGGATGCCTTTCAGAAACCATTTCATAAGTTAGGTGTGAATGACAATTTATAAGATCAGTTGATTGATAAAGCACATCGTTAAATTCAGGATACGGATAGTTGTCCCAGACATGCCACCAGGCTATTGGACATACCTGATGAATTTCATCTTCCATTTCAAAAAGCCAAATAAAAAATCTAGGATCTGTAAAAATTAAAAGAATATCAGGCTTTTCAGTTGCCAGTGTTATTCTTATTAAGTCTCTATCTCCGAATCCGTCTATTGGCTTTATTATAAAGTCTTCATTAACTACAGCAGTATTATATTCAGTATGCTTTAGTGCAGCTCCAAATTGACGAAATGTCCACTCGCCCGGATATTTTTCAAGAAGACCATTAATTAAGTGTCTTGTTTGCGTGCCTACGCCTGAAGTAGACAATGCGTGATCAGAAAGCACTAGTACCTTTTTTTTACTCATCCAAACCTCAATGATACATCAATCACATATTACTAATATGTGTGAATCAAGTAAATTATGTACAGTGATCTGTGTCTTTAAATTGACAATATTTACACGAATCCCTGTTTTTAAGAAACATTCCGCCTCTAACAGAGTATACCATGTTATTTAATATTTTTGTTCCTCTTTCAAGAGATTTGGGTCCTACCGATACCGTTACTAGCTCGCATATTTTTCCTGGCTTTCCGCCTCTTTTAAGGAGTACAAATCCACACCTTATATCTCCTAGAGGGATATCATGCTTTCTTGACCAGAAGTACTTATAGAGTATTAACTGTGCAGTCATTAAAATATCTTGTTTCTTTGATCTTCTCCATCCGTATGACTGCGCAGTTTTCCAATCAATTATCCAGTAATTGTATCCTTCTCCTTTCTTCTTGGGAACCTTTATCACTCCATCAATATAGCCTTTAAAGTTTATATCCTTGTCAGTAACGGTCTCGTATAGCATTTCTTCAGCATCAAAACACTCCCATCCGGGAAATGTATCTTCTAGAAACTTAGGCACGTCACTCCACATATTCTTTGCCCATTCACACCACACAGATACTGGATGGTACTTATACCATCCTGGCTGACGATCTACCCATTCAGGATCATCAAATCCATATTTCTTCCAAGCTTCTGTAATATCTCTTAGAAGCTTATCGTGATGTTTGCTATCCATTGACTTAGTCTTGAGATACTGCTCACAACCTTCGTGAACAGCAGTTCCAAAGTCTAGGTAAGGAGAGGGCTCGAAAATATTAATTTTATCTATATGAAGGAGCTTGTGTCGCCAAGAGCACTCCTTCCAGCACTTTATCTCAGAAAACGAAACGTGATTCTTTTTTGTTGGAAATTCCATATTAAAATAATAACAAAATATTATAAATTATACACTAGTATTGATCTATAATTTTCGATATATCTGTGCTAGGTGACCATCCGAGGTCTTGTAATGTTAAATTTATATTTGCAAGAGTTTCTTTAACTTCAGCAGGTCGTTCACGCATGTATACTTTTTCTTTTCCTACCATGTCTGCTATTTCATTTATACTATAGTTTTTTCCTGTTCCTACATTGTATATACCAAATCTTATGTCTGCTACAAGTGCAGACATATTTGCATCAACAACATCGTCTATATAGGTAAAATCTCTTCTCTGGCTTCCGTCTCCTACTATTGTCATTGGCATTCCACTTTTAACTTGCCTTTTAAAAAGTCCAATAACAGGAGCATATACACCTTTGATCGGTTCTCTTGGTCCAAAAACATTAAAATATCTTAAAACTATAGACTCTATTCCGTAAAGCTGATAGTATAATTTACATACCTGTTCTCCCATCCACTTTGACATGCTGTATGGATTTAGGCAATCTGGTGGCATTGCCGGGGTAAATGGAATTATATTTTGATGACCATAAAGCGATGATGTTCCTGAATATATTACTTTTTTTACAGAATATGTTCGACACCATTCTAAAACTCTCTGGGTGCCTATGACATTCACCTCGAAGCACTCAGAGGGATTTCCTATAGTGGGTTGAATTCTCGATCTAGCTGCTAGATGAAATACGCAATCAATTCCTTGAAAAAGTGAGCTACAGTCTGATTTTGATATATCTTGCTTGAAATATCTTGCTTTCTCATTATAGTGAAATGTCTCGTTCTCAGGTGCAGAAAGATCATCTATGACTGTAACATTGTGACCCGTGCTAATAAGCCTGTCTACTATATGGCCTCCGATGAAACCGCACCCGCCTGTTACCAAATAATCACCCATTCATCTCTCATTTATCTTAAGAATAAAATATAATAAAAAAATATTATGCTAATCTTCTGAAATGGCTCTGCCTTTCATTTTTAACCAATCTTTGTCAGATCTATATTTTTCATTTGATAATGTTACCTGCTTTAAAAACTCAGATCCTGCTCCATTCTGTGTGGCAAAATACATCATGGCTGCCAAATCTTTGGGAAAGCAGTGGCCTCCAAAACCTAAGTCGCCATCAGGGCCGGGGACTGCTAAGTGGCTTTTCCCTATCCTTGTGTCATATAGCGCATATTCACACACTTTATCGTAGTCTATTTCTGACTCTTTACAAATCTCGTACATTTGATTTGCAAAAATGACTTTAGACGCCAAGAAGCAATTTGTAAAATATTTTACCATTTCAGCAGTTTCTGACTTAGTCACTATTATAGGAATGCGAGGAAATGGTTTCCTGAACATTATTTTTACTTTCTTGGCACCTGGTCCTCCGATTATTATTCTCGTCTGATTCTTAAAATCGTCAAATGAATTAGCCTCTGTAAGGAACTCCGGACTAAAACATACACTAAGAATAGACGTATTATTTATTCTATTTGTAGTTCCCGGAGGAATTGTTGACTTTATAACAAGTGTAGGACGATTTCTTGAAGAATTGTTTTTGCATTCTTCATTAATTTTCTCTATTGCATCTTCAAGAATTCTAGTATCACAAGATCCATCTTGTCGCATGGGTGTGGGAAGACAGACAAAAATAATATCTGACTCTACACACACTTTCTCATGAGTGCTATTACATTTTTCCGAATCTATATCATAAGTTTGGACTTTATAAAAATTAGCAAGACCTTCACGAATTGCAGATCCGACAAATCCTTGACCAACTATTCCTATTTTCATTTTATCCTATTCCTTTCCAGGTTGCACCATTCACTGTCCAGTGATGATAGCATCTAATATCATGTTTATATAAAGTTTTACAACCTCTTTCTATAATTTTATTTACCCAATATCTGTCTTCTTTTCCGGGCAAGCTTTCATCAAAACTATTTTCTAATAAAAAATCTCTTTTAAATAGTGAAAAAGCATTATGAAGAAAATATCTTGACTCAAGATTTGACCACATGTTCTCTTCATCTCCATCTGTGAAGTGAGACCAGACATATCTCTTTTTTATTTTTTTCCCTCTGTACACCGGTATTTGATTTCCGAAAATACACGAGTACTCTTTTAAAAGATCGCACATTTTATCTTCATCTATTTTTTGAATAAGCTGAGAGTGAGCGGAGAGGACCATTACTAAATCACCATTTGCTTTTTTAACACCTGTGTTTATAGCTCTTCCTGGAGAATAGTCCTGTATTTTTTCTATCTTGATGTTTTCAAAATTAAAAAGCTTAACTATGTCAATAGATTCATCAAAAGAATCATTATCGACAACTATTATTTCAAAATCATCTAAATTATCTACAACTGACTGTATTGCGTGACCTATAAACTGCTCTTCATTTCTATTTCTAATTATAACACTTATCATTATTCTAATTCTATGATAGCCAAGTGCTATTTCTTTACACTTAGTTGAGTTCTAATCTTTGTCGTTTTAAGCTTATGATAAAGTGAATCATTGATATGATAAGGTGTTAGCTTTCCTGGCTTGATTTTATTTTTTTCATATAGCCTTTCAACAAACTCTACTCGCGGATCGTTGTCTCCGTATACCCTTCTTGCAAGATGTAAGAATCCCGGAATATAAAAAATACCATTTCTCTCTTTAAGCTCATAAGTGTTTGTTGCATCTAACATCTTATAAAAATCACTTCCGGGCTGGCCAAGATAAACAAATGTATCAGCTGTAGTAGGCTTTAGAAGATCAATAAATCTATCAGAGGCCTCTCTATCTTCTTCTGTCTCTGACGGTAAGCCATATACCCACGTTGTATAAGTTGTCATTCCTGACGCGTGAATTATTGGCATCTTTTCAATGAAGTCTTTTCGAGTCTCTCCTTTCCTCATGTATTTTAGCATACGCTCACTTCCGCTTTCCACCCCTATATAAAGTCCTACGCACCCAGACTTTGCCATTTTTTCAATAAGCGCTGGCTTGAGATTGTTAACTCTAGTCTCACATGCCCACTTGACATTCATATTTTCTGATATTAATATGTCACAAAATTCTTCGACACGTTTTGGCTGAACTGTGAAATTATCTTCTCTAAAATAGATGCCTTGTGCGCCATACTTTGACTGTAGCTCATCGATATAGCCTACTAATCTGCCTGCACTAATTCCTCTAAATTTTGTATTTGCGACGCCACAGAACATACATGAAAATGGGCATCCTCGAGTTGAATTAATTGTAATAACAGGATTAATATCATTTTCAAACATTTCTAATTGCCAGTTATATGGCCTGTTTATAAAGTGTCTAAAATCCGGCAGAGGCAACTCATTAATATCATCAATATTATCTCTCTTGACGATGCCTTTCTCTTTGACTCTTCCTTCCACTATGTCCAATGCTGCAATCTCTCCCTCGCCGCAAACAACGTAGTCAAAGTATGGAACTAATGTCTCAGGCAGCTCAATGGCATGAGGACCGCCGACCATTGTGGTAATATTTGGATATTTTTCTTTAATTGATAGTGCTAGCTGTGTGCCTTCGTAATATGATATTGTGCCCAGATACATTCCAATAATATCTGGTTTGTATGTATCTATCTCTCCAAATATATCAAACTCTTTATCATTCTTAATGATATGAGAAATTGTAGCAGATGCTTTCATTGATTTTTGCTTTTCATCATCGTGGCCACCACCAAAATGATATAAATCAACTATCTTCGTTTCATGTCCAAATTGTTCTACATAGGCGCTAATATATGCAAGGCCCATAGGAGGTCTTCCGTCACCCATATGCATCGCTGTTTGGTTTGAATCTGGCCGCGGTGCGGCAATTAGTAATATCTTTTTCATTTAACATTTTCCCATGTAACTTGATAGTCTTCGCCAATATCATCAGACGCTGTCATTCCAACAACTGCGTCAACTTGGTCAGGTGAGATACCGTCTCCGGGTCTTTTGTACGTAAGCATTTCTTTTTCTATAGTCATTCCTTTTTTAATATCAATCTTAGCAACGATGCTTTTTCTTCCTCCTGCCTTTCCTCTCTTTTCATTTTCCGCCGTTCCCTGTGATCCATCTCCAATGACTTTTTCATAAAGTCTAATATTGTGAACCATCTTTCTAAGATCTTCTGGCTGAATAGAAAAATAGTGTCCAGACCCAGTCATTGTTCTGGACATAGTATAGTGCTTTTCTATCATTCTTGCACCTAATGCCACAGAGATTGCAGGTATTGCCATATTTTGATCTGGCATGGTATGATCTGAGTGCCCTATCATGAAATTTGGATACTTCGCCTTCAGTGTCTGAATTCTCTTTAAGTTTGCATCTTCGTCTTCTGTATGATAACTTAACGTGCACGCCATGAGGGCTAGGTCATAATTTCCCTCCCCGGTTATTACATCTATTGCTTTGTCTATCTCTTTGTAAGATGCTGCTCCAGTTGAAAGTATTATAGGCTTGCGAAATGAAGCTATGCATTTCAATAATTCCAAATTGACTATTTCAAATGAAGGAATTTTGAAAATTTTCATTCCTATTTCATTCAACATCATAGCATCCTCTATTCCAAACGGTGTTGAAAAAGGAAGTATTCCTTTACTATTTGCATAGTCGAAAAGAAATTCATAATCTTCCTTGTTGAACTTATCTAGTCTTTGATAATATTGTGTCTGCTTCATTGTTTCAGTTCCCCAAAATGCAGGGGCATATTTGGTGACAATTCTCTCGCCTTTGTATGTTTGAAATTTTATCGCATTAGCTCCAGCGCCAGCTGCACAATCAATCATAGCCTTTGCAAGCTCTATACTACACATGTGATTGCATGCAGCCTCAGCTATTATAAATACTTCTTTTGGGCCTAAATTAAGAGGATTAGAATTTATCAAAAGCCTATTTGTTGCAGTATTTAAATCTGCCTGTGTATGAATATTAGTACAGTCATCAAGAAGCGTATTTTCTTCTAAAAAGCTGACTGTCGCTGGCTTGAAAATACGAGTCGATCCGTTTTTCCTTCCGTCTGTGCCAACTGTAAAAAAATTATCCAAATCTTTTTCTACAACATACGAAATTGCATCATCTAGATTTAAGCTTCTATCTGGATTATCCGGCTGTAGGCCGACGACATAATCTGCGTGTGATCCTTTTGCCTTCCAGGCACTCTTATAAACCAGAAACACATCATCCTCGCCTGAAAGTGTGGGCTCTCTTATAATACATTCACATATTCCATTTGACTCTACAAAATTCTTTATTCTCTCAGAATCAGTAGATACAACTACGTCAGTTACAAGACTTGACATCTTTGCGTGATTAACTGCTATCTCTATTAGAGATTTACCTCCTATGTTTTTAAGATTTTTACCATCTAGTCTAGTAGAATCATCTTTTGCCGGTATTACTGCCAAAATATTCATTTAGTGTCTCCTGTCTATAGATTTTATTATATTAAACGAAGTCAAGCGTGTACAAGTCGACTTATAAAAAGTTGCCCTCTAAGGCCTAGATTTTTAGTTTAATGTCCATGGCTAGCTTAGCGGATGAGACATCGGTACATTCATTTGAAAGACCGTCTATCTTTTTGTTATGATCAAGGGTATGGTTGTCTGTCTGCCTATCGGCGGCATCGATCTTGGCGATGGATTCTATAAACCTGGAAGCTTGAAATTGCTTCATGTCACTAGTGAGTTTATGATTGGTGTCCATGATGGTGGGTGCACGGTGAATAGAGACATTTTCAGTACATCCAATTCCCTCAAGCTGCGTAAGTTTATATTTTTCGTCTGTTTTAAAAGATCGCATATGTGCGACACCAAACTTGTCCCAAAATTTTGACTTATTGCTCAGTGTTATTTTTGATCTATCGATTTTTTTATATCCAAAAATATCAAACTCATCTTTTAATTTTGACATTAGAAATTGCTCACTATCTACGCTATAATAATTTCTATAGTTATCTTGAGCTGGTTCAGTAATATTTCCGTTTATTGATCTTGCTCTTAAAGAGAGCGCCGTGGTTTTTCTAAAGTGTGATAGTGTCTCTTTTCCTATGTCTGCCTTTTCACAAATATTAAGCCAAGCATTTTGCAAATTTTCAAATTTATAGACCTTATCCACTTGAATTTTACCATTTTCATCTGTGATATAGTCTAGAGTCGATGGAAATCTATTCCAACTTTCGCGTAACCAGTCCTTAAAACACATTCCCGGTCGAATTCCAGTGTGAGACGGTCTGTCTCTTAAGAGGCCATATCTCCATAGGGACACCAGTCTATCAAAAGGATTTCGAACTATTGTAAATTTAAAATATGAGTCAAAAAGATCGTCACCTATAGCGTTTCTAATATCAACAACAGTGTCGTGTTCTCTATACCCGAATGGAACTTTCCAAGACTCGTCATATGGATATAGGTCTGGCCAGTCTGAATGTCTTCTAAGATGCTGCTCTACGCTTGTGCCGGCTGTTTTTGCTACGTGAATAAATATTATTTTTTTTCGATGTAGTATCATCTAGTTTTATCTCTATGACTCTAGGCTTTCTATTAGCAGCTTTGAATAAAGAGTCAATTATAAATATATTTTAACACATTCTAGTACGAAGTATATGAAACTTCTACATCTGACATGTGTAATTCTTGGTGTTTTAGGCTGGGTGCCACACAATTGAATAAACAGAGAAATAGCTTACAATTATCGTCTGTCACCACACAATCTCTATTGTCATACTGGGCGATCTTTATAGGTATCGTATCAACGAGATGAGGAATATGGTGGTATCCCGTACAATTATTTTCATCAACAATATAGCCCATAAAATCTTTTAACATGCTAACTTCACCTATTGCCATTCCAGAGTTTAAATACCTGAAGCTTGTACTCTCTTTTGCCAAATCAAATTCATAAACCTTATTCCATTTCTCCCTTAGATCATCAGGCATATTCATATCAGCAAGTCTGTCATCTTTAGGATAATGATTTCTCTCTGCGTTAAAAACTATCTTTCCGCTAAAATGCTCTTTGTATCTCTCTAGGATTTTTTTAGGAGATTCTAGCCACAATACGTCTCCTATATCTAGATACATAAAATACCTAGTCTTGATAATATCTTGCTTAAGCAATTCTGTCGTTAGAGTTATTTTTGCATGTCTTGTGCCCTCCCAAAAGTTATCGATATCAGGGTATGGTAATATCACAGTAGGAATACTATACAATTTTGCAAACTGCTCTATAAGAGTATCTTTATTTTTATACCTTGGGCCGCCTTTCCACGTTATGATTGTTACATCTAGATCACTACTATCATGATCTTCTGGTATTTTTTTAAGAGATAGAATCTGAAGAGATAGCAGATGACAGAGCGTTACGAATATTTCGCCATGATCAGATGAAGAGTGTCCGGGTGCGTGAATAAGAAGCGGATAGGTATTTGTTTCTTTAACTTTTAATTTTATCATCGCAATATCATCCAGCTTTAATCTCTACATCTTGCATATTGATCTCAGATGCAGGCCTGCCTTCACCCATATTATCACCCTCTACTGGGCCGTTATATAGACATGTGAATAATTTACATTCATCATCAAGGACCACCTTTTCTCTTTTGTCATGCTGCGCTATTCTCAATATAAATTGACTTGTTATAGGTGGTGAAATATCTATTCCACATTGTGTTTCTGGTGATGTCGCATACTCTAAAAACTCTTTAAAGTCATTTGTCTTTCCTATAGCAACCCCGCCGTTTAAATATTTAAACTCCGTGTGAGTCTTTAGTAAATCAAAATTAAAAACTTTATCAAACCTGCTTTTTACTAGAGGATCAATTCTAGGACACCGTTTTCCAATAACTTCATTTTTAGGATAGTGATTTCTTTCAGCATTAAATACTATTTTTTCAGGAAATAGGTCTAAATATCTATTAAGAATCACCATTGGGTGGTCTAGTAAAATGACATCACTCACATCTAAATACATGATATACTTTGTTTTTATTAATCCATCCTCTATTGCGCCTAATGTTGACGTAAGCTTTGTACGGCATCCTTCCCAAAAAGAAGCTCTATCTGGCCATTTTAAAATTACAATAGGGAAATCATAATACTCTGCACATGTTTCTAGAATTGTTTTTTGATGAAGATACTTTCCCCCTTTCCACGTTACAATTGTTATATCATTCTGATCAATACTGTTTAATCCAGGATACTTTTGAAAGATATTTATGTGTGTATAAAACATTGATTGAAGTGTGTCCCACACGCCGCCTGGCACAGTTTTTGACTTGCCGGCGCCGTGTATAATCAACGGCTTTGTATTTGTTTCTTTTAGCAAAAATTCTATCATGTTTTTCCTATCTAAATTTATCCTAAATCAAAAGATCTTATAGGCCCAGTATTAAAATCATGATGATACAAGTCATAAATAAGTGTCCCCTCGTATCTATCGATTACACTCTTTAGTGTCTCTCTATCGTGTCTATCCCATCCCCAGGTTTTTTCCCAATGCTCAAGATGGGGGCCGTAGTCGCCAAAGTGTCTTGTATCTCCTTTCTTAGCAGCTCCTGCTGATCTTAAAGGTATGTTAAATTTTAACTTGAGTCGCTGATCATGCCATATTAAAAGGTCCGGTAGCACAATATTATAAACATTATTCTTTAAAAATTGCATCGCTATATCATCATGTGCAAAGAATAGGTGATACTTGTCAGACGGAGTTATATATTTTTTAAATAATTCTACATTAAACATTTCAAAAAATGAGTTAGGCGTGTCTACAGCACATGGTTTGCCCCACTTGTCCCACTCTAGAGTTACATCTTTTGATTTGAACCACCCGCTTCCAGCTTGCCCAGCAACGGGTAGCTTCATAAGTAATGATCTTCCCAATATTCCACACGTATTTTGCTTTATATCAGCAGGTCTATCAGTTCCGTTTTGCGGTCCAAATGCATTGAATCCCACCATGCCAAAGCTGTCTAGCTTTCCTGAAGATACTTTTTCATCAATGTTTTTGAAAAACTTAGAAGTCAACGGGAACGTGTCGTGTGAGCACCAGACTATATATTTTATATTATCATCTATACTGTCTATCATTGTTTGTGCTGCCCACTGCAGTCCTCTATTCTTGTTTGGAATAAACTTAATATTGTTTCTGGCACATATTTCTCTTCCTTTCTCAATCTCTTCTTTGTCAGAAAAGTCATCTATATTATATAGCTGGTATCCCTCTAGATTTGTTGTTTTAAGAAATAGATCCTCTAGGAGATCATAATTGTTTCTAGAGGATAAATAAATTGCTATGTTAGTCATTACTATTTTACCGTCTGATTCTATTGCTAGAATTGATTATTTTTTAACTGCTCTTTTTAATATAAAATCTGGAAGGGAAACATTACCCATACCCATAGAGTGTTCATGCTTTATCCCTGGCCGCGAGGGATTAAATGATATATTAAGAGCACTTCTTACACTATTTTCAAGGTCATCTCTAGCGCTAACCAAATCTGCTGCGCTCATATGATCTGTCCATACATACGATGTATATCCTCCATCTGGGTCGCCTTTATAGTAGTCTTGTTCAGTTAAATAATCCAGAGATGCCTGATATAGCTTATCACCGTTTTTTGTATCAGTATACACATAATTGTCACCTTCTTTGACAGCTTCGTCGAAGTAAGGTGACCCGGGGTATGTTGTAATAATAGTACAATCAAACTCTTCTGGCTCACATTCAAGTAGCCATTTTTTTGTATTTTCAACAGATTCAAAACTCTCACCAGCATGGCCAATTGACATAAGAGCTTTCACCTTAAGATTGTTTCTTTTGGCTATTTCAACTGCTCTGGTATTATCCTCTCTTTTTGCCATCTTTTTAATATTGGCCAGTATTCTTTCGTCCCCTGATTCAAATCCAGTCAATAGCCACCTAAATCCTGCTCTGTACATTGCAGCAGCCTGCTCATCTGTAAAAAGCTCTGCTTTTACAAATCCTCTTAGCATAAACTCGACTCCATGCTTGTCCTGTAAATCTGTAATCATATTCATTAATTGAACCATACTTTTATTTACATTTAGCTCGTCGTCATAAAACATGAAACCCTTGAGCCCGTATGTTAGATAAAGATGCTCTATCTCATTGACAACAGAGATAGATGATCGTGTCCTTATTTTTCTAAGAAACGGAGAGTTTCTACCGCTACAAAATGCGCATTTAAATGGACAGCCTAGCTGTGCTATGAGGCTTGTAGCACTAACACCCTCTATGGTGTAGTGATATGAACTAATGTCAACTAGATGTCTAGCTGGAACTGGCAAAGTAGAGAAATCTTCATTTGTTAAAAAGTGCGGTGACTTTCTGTCGTCAGCGTCTATAACTTTTTCATTTCCTTCAAGCGCTTCAAATATAGCGTACTCACCGTCACCGCACACAATTATATCGAAATATTCCTTTAGTCTTTCAACATCTTTAAAAGCTCTGTCACTGCCTTTAAAATTTTTCTTTTTTTCTCTTTTTGCTGCTGTGTTCATTAAGGTAACATGAGGGCCGCCCAAAATAACTTTGTCTACTTTGTTTTTTAAAAATTTACTAATTTCAACTGCGTATGGTACCTGCGGCGTAGTGGCTGTTATTCCCACGATCTGTGCACGATTTTTAATTTTTAAGTAGTCGTCTAAGACATCAATATAGTTCTCTACGCCACTTAGATCAAGCATGTCAACATCATACCCTCTTTGTTCAAGAACAGCAGCGATCTTTAAAACACCCAGGTGCATAAACACCCTCTCATCGAGTAAAAATGGAGACGGAGGTGTTATTAGACAAATCTTTTTCTGTGACAGTAGCTCCATAATGGATTATTTTACTCTCTTTAATTTACAGTTTATCATAAAAATTACGTAAGTAATGATGTGTTGAATTAAAATTATATCCTCCTGCCACTACTCTTTTTAAAAACTTTTCTCTTTCATTTTCTGGTAGGCTTGTAGAAATTATTTTATCATATGGGTCACTTAAGCTGATTACACCTGGGTAATCTATAAAGTTTCCTACATGACCAAACTCTCTGTACATTATGGTAGGTATGCCCATTTGAATAGCCTTTATCATCATTGTAGATCCATATCCTAGTATGCAAGAAGAGTTTGATATTAGGTCATTTTCAGAATCAATATTATGAATAATTTCGTAGTCTATGCTGCTATGAATGTTTGACATCAAAGTATCTACTTCTTCTTGACTCGATGTAGACATTCTATCTTTAACCTTAAAGACTATTTTTTTTCCAAGCTTTTGTTGAAGATCTGCTAGTTTCATTTGGTCTATTGCAACTGCATCTAAAAATCTTGGCCTGTCACAATAGTCAAAGTTATTAGAAACTTCTCTTTTTAAGATAAAGTTGGGAACTACAAGTATGTAGTCGTCGCCTTTTTCTGACAGCTTTAGTGAATCATTTTCTGGTATGCCGCCACTTAAAAGAATCGATCTGTCTACTCCGTTTTTTATTAAAAAGTCTCTTTCAAAATCTCCCATCACAAATATATGATCATAAAACTTACCTAAGGATAGACCATATGATAAAAAAATCTCTTTAAACGTGGTATTTCCATGAAAATTAGAAAAAACTTTGATTTTCTTACTACTTGCAATTTTATATATCTCATATGAATGATCCCTGCACCTGGAGTCATCTAATATAACAGCTACTGTTTTATCACTAACTAGTCTTTTAAAAATATCAATTATGTGCTTAGAATTCTTATTAGATTTTGCTTCACTTCTGTGAGAAAGGCCGGGTGTGTTGAAAATATCTCTTTTAGAAAAATATTTTGAGACATACTTTCTATATCTTAAATTTGCAGGATACTCAGTATTAAAAGAAGACTGGCCCGAGTTTATTATTTTTACATCAAATTTTTCTTGCAGCTTATTCATTACAGAGATTACCCTTTCTGACATTCTGTGAATTGTTGAGATAAATATTATTTCATTTTTCACTGAACATTCCAACTATTTCTTTATAATAGTTATCAGAACATATTTTTGAGCTTAGCTGTTCATAATTTATTTTATCTTTTAAGCCATCGAGATTAGAAGTGGTTAGATCAAGATATTTTAAAAACTCTGCAAAAGATCTAAATTGATATCCGTGGTTTACGCAAGTTTCGTTTATTCCGCCGCCATCAGCATGATATAAAACTGGTAATCCACATGATGCTCCTTCTATATGATGCATTCCGCACGGTTCCCATCTAGATGCTGTGACATAGATGTCATGATTTCTAAGCTCGTTACCTAAATCATGACCATACAGAGGTGGTATAATATTAGTCTTTTTCGGAGAGTAGCCTTGAAAATATCTCCCTATATATGTGAAATCAAATCTATCATTCTCTTGAAGATATTCATCTATTTTAGTATAGATATCGAATCCTTTCATCCAGTTATCTGACCAGTGATGCGTAACTATTTTTGGTCTTGTAGGATTGAATAGCCTGTCTGCTGGGTAGAAGTGGCTTGTATCACATCCGTTCACTATTGTGGCATACGACTTATTGAAACCTTTTTGTATAAAATAATCACTTAGCCACTTGCTTATAAAAATTGTGTGATCTGCTAGCTGATTGGATAGCATTACGGTCTGATCCATAAAGTTTGTATTTTTTCTTTTATCACACTCATTGACTCTATGAAGCATTTTTGTTTTTGGAAATTGATGCTTATAGTTAAAAATTTCCTGAATAGAGTATCCGGCTTCGTTTGGTCTGGGATCTATCATAAAGATTAGATCTATGCCCGGCTCTAGCTTGTGACATACGCTGTGGCCTACTTTTTCAAGATAGTTAGAAAAATTTGTTACAAAATGAGCGCCGCCTCCGTATGCCGTGGATGCTTTTGGTCTATTAAAAGATATCTTCATTTTTTACTCACTATTATTCCATAATCATAAAAATAGAGCTTGTCTATATTAGTCCTTAAAAAACAGTCTAGAGCGTGATCTGGAGTTTCACAAATAGGCTCTCTATCGTTAAAGCTGGTATTCAATATTATAGGAACACCAGACTCTATATTCCATTCTTGAAGAAAGCTATAGTACCACGGATTATCATTTTCAGTTACAGTCTGTAAGCGTGCTGATCCGTCATGATGAACAACAGCAGGTACTTTTTTCTTTGCTTCATCTGTAAACTGAAGAACAAATGACATATATGGACTTTCTTGATCTTCAGTGAACCAATTTGAAACTTCTTCTCTTAATATAGAAGGTGCGAATGGTCTAAACTTCTGCCTATGCTTAACCTTTTCATTTATAATATCTTTCATGACTTCACTTCTAGGGTCAGCCAGTATGCTTCTATTTCCGAGTGCCCTTTTGCCCGACTCAGAGCCGCCGCCAAATACAGATATTATTTCTTGATTTTTTAGACAGTTTATTATGTCTATATCAGATGCATTTTCATTTAGTGATATTTCATCACTTCTTTTGCCCAAGGCTTCTTTGACTTCTTCAATTGAGTAAGTTCTACCTAAATAGGGTGTAAAGTTATCTTCCCACTTTATCCTTGGATTATCTAAAACTTGATGCCAGACATATTGTGCGGCGCCTATTGTGAGGCCGCCGTCATGGGTTGCTGGGGGTATGTATATATTCTCTATCTGTGGGAACCAGTTTTTTATTTTTCCTGTCATAACAGAGTTTAAAGCTACACCGCCTGCTAGACAAAGATTTTTAATGTCAGGAATTTGTCGTAAAATATCTTCTAATAATCCTTTGAATCTCATTTCAGTTGCACTTTGCAATCCAGCTGCAAGGTCAAATTTATTTTGCTCACTTTCATCTGCAAGCTTTCTATACTTGTCCAGATACGGGTGTGGTGGATCTTCTCCAATATTCTCTCCATCCTTTTGACCTGGAGGTTTGTGATATGCGTATTGATTGTCTACTGTCATCATTTTAAAGAAGTCATCGTGAAACTTTGTAGGATCGCCGAATGCAGCAAGTGCCATCACGGTTCCTGCCTGATGACCTCTTGGGTATCCAGACTGTAGATTGAAAACGTACCTAGTCACTCGTGTCCAGACGCCACCTATGTTAAAATCATGAAAATCAAAAACATGAACTGGGCCTATCTTGTTATCTTTTCCAGCCCAGATTGTTGCAGCAGTTACCTTATTTTCTTGCTCGACTCCGCCGCCGTCCAGAGTGATAATTAGAGACTGGTCAAGGTTACTTGAAAAAAATGCATTGGCAGCGTGTGCCTGGTGGTGTCCTACCATGAACATATTGCCTTCATTTTTTTCAACTACACTTTTTATCTCATTAAATGAGTCTTCATGCTGTGTTATTTTGCTTTGAGGCAAGCAGCTTACAACATAAGAAACTTCCTGAGCGTCTTTATAATTGTCTAAAAGAAATCTAACAGAATCACCCTTTGGCTCTTTCTTTCTTAAAAATCTTTCATATTCGTCATGTACGACTGGCTTACCATTGTCTAATACACAATAAGAGCAGTCATGCCCTGACCATACGCCTGCTATTTTCATTATTAATCTCCTTTAATAATTCTGTGACTATCTGAATCAAAATGTTGGGTAGAAAATTCAAAGAGCTCTGAGTCTTTCAAAGCTAGCATTTGATGCCTCAATCCTCTGTATACGTGAAAATTTTGTCCGGGTCTTAGCACTATCTTCTGGGCAGAGTTGATATCGTCATCTTCAGAAAACTTAACAATCATTAACCCGGACTGCAGATAAAATACTTCATCTTTTATTTTGTGATAGTGCCATGAGCATTTTTTATCTTTCTCAAAAAAAAGAAGCTTTCCGCAATACTCTTCGCAGTTAACTATCCATCTTTCCCAACCCCAGCCTTTTTCGACATGTTTCATGTCAATAGACACTTTATCAGGAATCAGAGAAAAATTCTGTGTCAATAGTTCCTTTGTCATCGATATACAGGTCTCCTGCTGGCTTGCCTAGAAAGAGCTTATGATATTTTACACCCCAAGATCCTAATTGTTTCTTGGTCATATTGTAAAATTGGCCACATGCTACGTCTCTATCATTATTGCTTCTTCCCATGCCCCTCGCGGTATAGAAAATAATAATATTACCATCTTCGTAAAGAGAGTTAATTTTCTCTATTCTCTTGAGAAAGGGTATGGCGAAACCATAGTTGCCCCCAGTCATTGAGCAAATTGTTCCGTCTATGTCAAAAACATAGGTCATAATACATCACTCTTTTTAATTATATATGTTCCAAACTCTGTGACAGAAACAGATGCACATTTATTTGCAAAGGCTATAGACAGCTCCATGTTGCCTCGGGTTAAAAGATACTCATAAACAAGGCCGGCTAAAAAAACGTCGCCAGCACCGCAAACATCATGAACATTGACCTGTCTAGATGGAAATATTTTATTATTCCATAGAGCACCATTTTTTCCTAAAGTAATTACTAATTCGCATCTCTTGGGAAGATTAATAACCTCAGATTTTTCTTTTTCATTAATCTTAATAATACATTGCTCAAAATTTCCAAGATCTTTCTTTTTGGAATCCACAAATATAGGAATTCCAGCATACCTAGCGGGCTCTATAATATCTAAAATATCGCCATTTCTAATATATCCCTTATTATAGTCTGATATTACGAGTGCATCAAATTCTCTCATAGATTCTCTATTGTATTTTCTTATGTCAGCAGGCGTGATGTCAGGATCCTCATCTATTCTTAAAACGTGATGATTTGATTTTTTATCAACCAGCCTTATTTTTTTTATTATTTCTTTATTTCTATCAACTCTCACTGTGTTTCCAAGTGATTTTAAATTTGCTGCTACGTTAAGACACATTCCCTGTTTTGATTCATATTTTTCACGCTTAAAAACTGGGACAGGTGCTTCTGGGCTGAGCCTATCACATGATCCAAAGTGATACTCATCTAGGCAGGCATCACCTATCACCAATATTCTGAATGATTTTTGTTGTTGAATACCCATCTATATAGTTAAAAATTATTACTTCGCAGATGTCGTTTCCAATAACATCATCTATTGAATAATCTCCGCCCTTAACAATTATATCAGGTTTTATTGTTTTTATAAGAGTAATTGGAGTATCTTCATTAAAAATTACAACGTCGTCAACATATTTTATTGATCTTAGAAGGAGCTCTCTATCAGCTTGATTGTTTAGTGGTCTTGATTTACCTTTTATAGATTTTATACTTTTATCAGAATTTAATCCTACCACAACTTTTCCATGAGTGCTACAAAATTTTAACAATTCAACATGCCCACGATGTAAAATATCAAAACATCCGTTTGTAAAGATTGTTTTCATTTTATACCTGGCTCAAATCAAGAAGATATTTTTTAATGCCTATTTCTGGGTCTATCATTTTTTCTTTATAGCCAGCCTTTCTCAGGTTAATTAAATTTGCATGGGTATTTTTCTGATAACGGTTACATAAATTATCTGGAAATGGAATACTATTAATTTTTACATCATTGTCGAGGACTTCGTCAAAGAAATCTTTAACAATATTTGCAACTTTTAAAAATGATATTTTTTTACCGGATCCAACGTTATAAATACCTGCTGTGACATCATCGAATGCACACTGAAGGTTTGTGTTTACAATGTCCTCAACCGCAACAAAGTCCCTATAAAACGATCTAGAGCCCTTAAAAACATTTATTTCGTTTGACGTCTTTGCCTGATTAAAAAACTTTAAAACAGGTGAACACATGTTTTCTTTATGATCTTCACCCATACCATAGACGTTAAAATACCTTAGACCAAAAATATCATAATTATCAAATAGATTTCCTTGTCTAGCCCAGTTATCAATTAGCACTTTAGAAAATCCGTAGACATTAAGAGGTGCTTCACATGCAACCTCTTCTTTAAAGCCATTTTTACCATTTCCGTATACGGCTGCTGAGGATGCATATACTAGTCTTGTTTTGCCTACTACACAATTTGAAATAAGAGCTTTTGTATATACATGATTCATATTCATAATTTCGGAAACATCAGGATGAGTTGTATCTGTAATTGCACCCTGGTGGAATACACAGGTAGATTCTTTTGTTATGTCTCTTGCTCTATGTAAAAATTGAGATGGTGATAAGAAATCATATATTGGAAATTTTGAAATTTTCCTAACATTCCTATCAGTGATCTTATCTACTAGGACAACTTTGTCTGTACAGCCTCTGTTAAAAAGACCTTCAACTATTCTTGATCCAATAAATCCACATGCGCCTGTTACAACAATCATTTTATTCTCCTAGCGCCGAGAGGACAGATTTAACTATCAGCTGGGGATCGTGATCACTTATCTCTTCTTGACATTTTTCACAAAGTATCTTCATTCCGCATGGGCCGTGCGGACTTCCTATCCATAGGTTGGAATTAGAGGAATAGCATGTCATTACTGGGTGCAAGAATCCAGTAATGACAATAACAGATTTTGTATTAACAGCTTTTGATAGATGCATGAGCCCGCCCTCTGAGCCTATGTGAAGTGCAGCTTTTTCTATTATAGCGCCTGCTTGGCGAAAAGATGTCTTTCCAGATAAATTTGTGCACTTATTAAGCACCATATCTGTTTTTTCACCTATCTGGACTATTTCTATTCTTTCGTGTAAAGAGTCAACTACTTCTTGCCATTTTTCAAAAGAGTATCTCTTATTGACAGTATATTCATCTTTTGTATGAGGATCTATTGTAATAAATTTTTTAGAAACATCTTTTAAAATACTTGTTGAATATTCCCTATCTTCATCTGTTAAAAATATTTCGCAAGATGTATCTTGGAGGTCTATTCCATAAAACTCACATATCTGTTCTGATATATGTTTATCATGTCTTTGGAGTGCATGTTGCGGTGTATCTTTTTTGCAATAATTTGTATTTGGATCATTTAGGCACATAGGAAAAAAATAATCCAACGTGTCATTTTCTTGAACAAAGTACGGATTATTATAAAATATAGGGCTATGTATCACTTTCATGATATTTCCGTGTGCCTCATATGGTAAAACTTTAATACCATTTAGCCTCTTAGAAATTTCTCTAGCAACAGGCGTCCAGGTTAAATAGCCCCCGAGACCCATCAGCTATCCAGCCAATCTGAAACCCATGATTCGTCTAGCGTAGCAGAGGTAATATCATTGTCACTTTTTTTATCTTTGCTCGCTATTTTATTGCCTACGGGCTCAGACGGCCCTTCTGTTACTATGATATGCTGGCTATATTTTCTCTGATCGCCATCCTCATCTTTTGCATAATCCCATCCAAGCGGCTTACACGTATCTACAAATGACTGTGGCCTATTTTCATTCATTAGTTTTTCAAAATCATTATTATCTAGCATATTATAATATAACCCAGATTCATCAGTTGCGGATTCATATTCGCCATATCTTATATCATCTCTAATAAACGCTCCTCCTCCTCTGCTATCATTCCACACAGCAGCCATAAGTGGGATATGAGATCTAATAGATACACAAGCTTCAGGATATTTTTCCCACATTCGTTTTGTAAAAAAGTCTTCAGATCTTCCCCAGTAAGATTTATCAACTGGCCAATCTGTTGGATATGGACCGAGCTCTTTAAGAACATCTACAATAAAAAGCCCAGTTGTTCCAACATGGTTATTAAGATTCATCCAGTATTTGCAACCTGTTTCTTGACTCTGTATTCCTCTTTTAGATTCGACACGTGTTAAAAGCGTCTTTATTCTAACTGCATCAACACCCATAAATGGTATTCCTGAATTTAACAGATCTTGGCTAAATAACTTTATATACTTTGACGTGCCAATTATCTGTCTATCATCTTGCATAGACAATAAGACGTCTCCTTTTGTAAGCTCTATCATTTTGTTTTTTGCAATATACTCGTCATTTATCCAGTCTCTTTTTTCTCCTAAGTAAAGATCATCTATAATTTCAGATTCTTTAAGCATGTCTATTAGGCCTGGCTCTGTTGATCCATTGTCTACAACTACGACTTGAATATCTTCATCTTTTATTAGCTTCAGGCTTTCTAGTAGTGCATGTGTATATTTTTTTCTATTATAGCTTATTACGCCTATGGTTACTTTAACTGACATTGTTTTTATTCCTAATTCTCTCTAGTATAGATAGATAATTTTTATATACTTCTTTTATATCAATTTCTGATTCATATTTACAATCAATTGTTTTTGAAAAATCCATTTCAGGAGGATTGTATAGCCTGATAGGAGAGAAATCCCACTCATCTTCTAATATTATTGTAGAGTTTTTTCCAGCTATTTCTTTAGTTCCTCCGGCAGATGAACACACTATATGGCACCCAGCAGCTCTTGCATCTATTACTACATTTGGGCAGTGATCAAGCCACGCAAGATGTAAAAACTTAGAAGCTCTTTTGTATAAGCTTATTAATGTAACCCAGTCAAGATCACCTGCATAAAAAACCCTCGGGTCAGCTACCATTACGTCTGGGTTGCTTCCCGCTATTATTAGACACGCATCTTGCGGGGCTGTATCCATAAAGTATTTTATATTTTCTTTTAGCCTTTTGTGTGGCCGCCATGAAGATGCACAGCACCATACCTCATTAAATGAATTTAAAACATCACTATCTAGTGCAGGAATCCCATTAATTATCTCTAGATTTGTTCCATTACTAACAATTTGATGGTCATCTTTTTTTCCGAAATAGTGAAAAGTAAGATCTCTATTAAAATTAGATTGAAAAATTACAGAATCTGCTGCTAGGTAGGTTGATTCTATTGGCTCATTTAGTGAATTAAAATCCTGCTCACTGTTAAAGTATATTCCATCCAATCTTTGAACCATAGGTGATACTTTTATCGATGACATAATAAAAGATAGCTGAACATCTGGAACAGACTCTGGAATGCCTAAGACAATATTGTGGCCATTTTTAATAAACTCTTCGGATAACTTTTTACCAAATGAATTTGGTCCGGATCTAGAGCTAGGATTGACATTTTCAAAAAAAATATTCATTAGGATAAAAACCCACGCGCTCTAACTATATTAATTGTAGATATTTGATCATGCTCTTCCCAAGATCTTTCTTTCATTGATACAGAGTTAATATTATACTGATAACAAACAGTGTTTAAAAAAGATCTATTTGATGTTCCGCTTAGTATAGGAAGCATAAGAGCTTGATCATATCCTCTTTTAAACCACTCTCCTGTTGTATTTTTAAAATTATTATCTGATATTTGCTTTAATAGAGTTGCTTTAAATGATCGAAGATGTGAGCTTGACCATGGCCATGCATACGGATCTACACTGGGAGGCATTTCTTTTGAAATATTCATTCCATTTATATCCCACTTATGTGCTGTCCACACGACATCTGCCCCTTTGTCATATTCATTAATAAGAAGAGATACTGTATTTTCATTGCATAGCATATCATCTCCATCTATGACTGCTATTATTACATCATTTCTTTCTTGAAATAACCTTGAATTTTCAACTATATTTTTTAATGCAAACTTTTTTTCATTATTTTTAATTGCACTAAACTTTTTATGACTAAAGACCGACATGCATTCCCAGGTATCATCAGTTGACATATCATCTATAAAGATACATCGCCACCTGTCGTCTTTCTGAGAGATCATAGATTTTACCAGCGCCTCAAAGTTTCTACTCATATTGAAGCACGGTACTACAAAGATTACTTCCATTTTTTATCCTATCTGTATTTTTTCTTCTTTTTTTATCCAAGATTTGATGACTTCCGGATGATCTTCTTCAAAAACAATGCTTGGTGTCGGATTGCTAAAGTCTACTCTTGTGTGAAATATCCAGCCGCCCATTTCTTTTTCTAGTTTCTTTGCTAGTTTTTTTATTTCTGCATCTGTTACTTTTGACCATTTTTTATTAAAAAACATATTATTGTCTGGGATATCTTCTTGATCCATATTATAGAGACTTTGCCAGTGCTTGGACCAATAATTTTTATATGTTTTTATTTTTCTTTCAAGATCGAACCAGGAATAATGATAAATTGACGGAAGCTGATTTTTCACATTATTAAAAATTTCTTTATAAGATGATAAAGATGTCTCATCCCCGGATAGTGCAGATTCTCTAATTTGATGAATTTCAGCTGTGTAAAAATTTGCAAATGGAATAGGTTCGTATGTATCACTTCTAACATAATCACAGCCATCTGTCCCAGGTAGTGCATAGAGATTTCCCTCACTGTCAAATTGTCTAAGATTTTCTGGTATTCCATGCGTTATATGGGGTCTATTTCGTGACAATCTCCATTTCCATGGCGTTGAATCAATTCTAATTTTATTCTTTGATCCCCAGAATTCAATAACAGGAAGTGCTATTAGATCCATATTTTTAGGCGCCTGATTCACAAGACTGAGTATTTTATCATAATCATCTTCATGAACTATCTCATCAGAGTCTTGTTGCCAGCAAAATTCTCCAGTACAAAGAGCTCTTGCTAGAGCCTTTTGAAGACCGTCAAATACAGCGAATCTAGTATTTTCCCAATCTCTTGTCTGCTGGTGTATTATTAGCTTTTCGTGGGCCTCTGTCAGCTTCTGTAGTACTTCCCATGTTCCGTCTGTTGAACCACCATCAACAACTACAACCTGGTCACAGAACCCAATTAAAGACAATATAGACTCCTGGAAAGGATAGTTTTGATTTAAACAATTACGCGTAGTTGTATACCCGCTTATTGTAGGTTTGTGATTTACATCTTTTGATATTCCATGCCAGAATCGCTCTCTTGCTGAGTAGAGATACTCTCCAAACTCTTTAATATCCTCTGTCATAAACCATTTTTCATTTGCATGTTGGACATTTTCATTAAGAACAAGCTTACATCCCAGAATCTTTGCCTCTATTGTAATTCGTGGACAAGTATCTCCGCCCTTTGGCAAAAACACTAGACCGTGTGCAGTAGATAGCTTTTCAAGCAAATCATCATAGTTCATGTTCTCTACAAGCTCATAGTCTAAACCGTTATCTACACAGTATTTTATAGAATCATCTACCCCCTTTATCCAAGAAGTTGATCCTACTACTATCCACTTATCTCTTGATGCTTCTCCAGCTTCTATTTTCTTCTCTGCTATTGATGAAAGCTCAGCAGCTTTTTCAAAAAATTCTCGTGAAAATACAGAAGATAAAACTGTATTTTTTACCTCTCCCAAGAATGGAAATAAAGAATGGTATACTTCCTTTTGTGCTGTTGACATCCACCATAGAGATTTTGCCCCATAATAAAATGCAGATATCATTTTGCCATGCATATCCTCATTGCAATCGCATGGTTTAGATTCTGCAAAAAAGTGCTTTTCAGGTGATCTATATTTGCAGTATTTATAGTCATATTCAACAATAGAATACTTTATCTGTGATATGATTCCTGGAAGAAGATCTAGGTTCATTGATGCAAAATTTCCAAATATCCAATATTTTTCTATTCCCTCGCTCAGTGTTTTTTCATTTACATCTTTTGAATGTAGCCTGAAAACACTAAGCGGAGAAGCATCTATGATGGCATCTGTTGTAAGCTCTGCTCCACCTACGTGGTCACTAGAAAAAAGATCAGAAACAAAAACTACGTCAGTGTGATCTGGAATGGAGACTGGGGTCTCTTGATTTTCAAATGGGCTACTAAACAAAGTACTCTCCTTGACAATTGCAATGAAATATTACAGCCTAGAGGTGTGCTAGTTTATATTAGATTTCTTATTAGATTATATTACTCATTATGTCATATTCGACAATAAGTGTGACATTAACTTTTCCAGGATTAGTCCCTGCTCTTTGAACACTAACCCCCAGTGAATCTCCCGGGGCTATTGAGTGATCTAATAAAATATCAGAAAAAGCTATGTCGGTACTGCTTATTATGAAATTAGAAGTTTTTGTTGTGCCGCCGGATGTCGCATCTCCTCCGGGTGAAGAGTAGAATTTGACGTCTAATGAGTTGACTCCGTCTGTTGCATCAGATCTAACAGTAGCCGCCTGTAATTTTCCTCCATATGGTGCGATCCACTGGTGGTTCCCACGATCAAATGGTGATCCAGCATCGTTTCCACCTGACTTAAGCCAGTTTTCGTTAATATTTGTTACATTTGCAGAGAAGTGATAGAAGTGCTTCATTGTTCCGAAGATGCTTCCTGACGAAACTAAATCTCCCCCGAAGACAGACGTACCTTTAATTGCTGTATCTTTTGTTCCTATGCCACCGGATACAAAAAGTGCTGTGTCTGAATAAAGTGACTCATCTGTAGACATGGGCGAGCCAGACCCAGAAAGAATAAATACCTGACTTGATGCATTGGCTCCGGGTGCCGGAGGTATTCCTTGCACATCTAAAACTCCAGCGGGTGATGTAGTTCCAATTCCGACAGACTGGTTTTCCCCTGCGATAGTCAATATATTGAATACAGTTGAAGCATCCTTTGCCTGGAGTGTTATTGTGCCATTTGTAGTTTCATTTTTAATTCTTAGGCTTTCTGCAGCATTACAGAAAATACTTGCTATATCAGATCCATTTTGCTCAAATACTATTTCTCTTGTGTCAGCGTCTTCCTTGTTTATCCTGATTGCCTCTGTTCCAGTTGCCTCTATTGAGAGAGTTCCAGATATCTCAGCTAAGGCTCCGTTAACAGTCAGATTTCCTGTTACACTAAGATTATCTTGAACAGTTGTTTCTGATGTTGTGTGACCTATAAGAACTGGTACACCAGAATTTCCAGCAGCTATCTGTATACCGCTTGTTGTGTCATTGGCACTAAGAATAATTCCGCCAGGTGCAGCCACTATCTCTATAGCGTCTGGTACGTTTTCTTCTGCTACAATTCTAATTGACCCGTTAGCATTAGCTATGTCAATATCTTCACCCGCCGCACCTTCACAAGTTATATCCATGCCGCCGGCAGTTGCTGTTATTTGAATCGCAGAGGGATCATTAAAGGAAGAGCTTAAGGCTAGGACGCCCGTCGAGGTATTATTATATCCCCCTGTTCCAGAGTCAACATCTATGCCGCCGCCGACATTATTTGTCATTATAGCCACAGCATTTATTGCCGCACCAGAGCCGGTAAGTGATAGTGTCGTGTCAGCCTCGATGGCCAGCTGACCGTCAGCAGGCGAATGTATAAACAAGCCCAAATCTCTAAACTGCATCCTTCCTGCCGAAGCTATCAGGCCGTCTGTGCCATTGAATGTAAAGTTTGCCTCTACTGTAGCCTCATCGGCATCTTTGTATGTAGCTATACCATTTGCAGTCGAACCGTCCCATGAGATTCCGCTCCCGCCACCTGAACCTATCTCTGTTTCACCAGATTCATTCTTAAAGTAAAGTTTTGTAACACCACTATCATCTTTACCGTATACAGCCACGGTCCCATCTGGTATGACACCCGGGGTAACGGCGAGCTCATCGAGGTAGAGCGATCCAGATATTACTGTGTCACCACCGAAAACAGAAGTTCCCTTTGTCGCCGTTCCCCTTGAACCTATTGTGCCTGAAACAAAGAACACAGTATCAGAATAATTTGACTCATTATTACTTGTAGGGCTGCCCCCGGAGAGAATAAGAACTTGATCAGTTCCTGCATCAACAAAGATTGCATTTTCTTTTCCGCTTGTCTCAACCCTAAAGTCATTCGCAGCATGTCCATTCATGTTAAGGACGACACCTCCAGCATTAACACGCAAGGCCTCAGCAGTTCCTGCACCACCAATGGTTGTTATAAAAGAGGTATTACCTTTATTAATGTAAAGCTTGTTATTAGCAGAGTCTATGAACAAAGCCTCATCTTCACCATCTGTTTCAACCCTAAAATCGCTATCTGATGCTCCACCCTCATTGAAAACTGAAGGACCATAGACTGTAAATGTGTCAGATCCAGAGACAGTAAGCGAGCCAGATACATCCATGCTTCCAGTAACAGAGAGACTTCCGGTAATTTCTGTAGGCGAGGACCCACTCAAAATTACAGAACCACTTACTTCTAAATCTCCTCCGACCGAAAGTGGACTTCCGCCAAATAGAGATCCAGATATGACAACATCACCACCAAAGACAGCAGTGCCCCTAATAGCTGTATCTTTAGAATTTTGACTACCTGAAATGTAGAAGTTAACATCAGCTGCCTTAGCTTCGTCATACGATGTTCCTCCGCCCCCTGAGAGGATAAGGACCTGATCGGTAGCTGAATTTACAAAAATTGCGTGAGTTTTATTATCTGTCTCTACTCTAAAGTCACTATCAGAAGCACCGCCTTCATTGAATATTGATGGGCCGTAGACTGTAAATGTATCAGATCCAGAGACAGTAAGTGAACCAGTCACATCCATGCTACCGGTAACAAAAACACTTCCTGTAATCTCTGTTGGAGCAGTCCCACTTAAAATTACAGAACCGCTTACTGACAAGTCTCCTCCAACTGAAAGTGGGCTTCCTCCGAAAAGTGAGCCAGATATGACAACGTCGCCGCCAAAGACTGCTGTCCCTTTTGTTGTAGTGCCTCTAGATCCAACGGCGCCTGAAACAAAGAATGCCATATCTGCATACGCTGCTTCATCATCTGATGTGCCCCCGCCACCAGAAAGAATTAGTACTTGATCAGTTGCGGCGGCGACTACGATTCCAGTTTTATTCTGAGAATAAACAATAGTATTAATGACAGCATTGTCGGGATTTAGTGTTATTGCTGTTTCACTGGCATTTGTCTTGATATAATCAACCCCGCCGGATTCTAATCTAATCTCATCTGTCTCAAAACGAATTCTAGTATCGGAATCACCATCGTGGGTGATATATTGTCCTACAAGTATTCCAGTATCGCTAAATGTTACAGCGGTTCCGTCGGTTGTTGCGCCTGATATGCCACCAAAAGCTGTGGAATTATTATATTGAAGCTGAGTATCGGATCCCCCGGCAGCCCCGTCGACCCCGAGCTCTACCTCACCTGATTCATTCTTAAAGTAAAGCTTGGTTACACCGCTGTCGTCCTTACCGTAAACAGCTATAGTACCGTCTGGGATAGTTCCCGGTGCTGGAATTTCATCTAAGTAAAGTGCACCTGAAACAACTGTATCTCCTCCAAATATAGCTGTGCCTTTTACTGTTGACCATCTAGATCCAATTGCTCCTGAGACAAAGAATGCAAGATCTGAATATACTGATTCATCATCTGATGTGCCTCCGCCACCAGAAAGGATCAATACCTGATCTGTCGACCCGTCGACTAATATTCCCGTTCTGTTTGCAGTACTTGCTACTAAGTCGGTGCCATCAAAAGTAAGGTTGGCATTAGAAGTTAATGTATCAGTATCAGACCAATAAGCAACCCTGTTGGCTACACCAGAGCCATCTACTAAAGACGTGCCATCACTAGTAATAGTTCCTGAGATGTGAACATCCCCGCCAAAAAGTGATGTCCCCTTGACAGCAGTCCCTCTTGACCCTACAGTTCCAGAAACAAAGAATGCAGTATCGGAAAATCCAGCCTCATCAGTACTTGTACCGCCGCCGCCTGATAGGATTAGAACTTGATCAGCGCTAGCGTCAACAAATACAGCATGCGTTTTGTTTCCTGTCTCCACTCTAAAATCATCTTCAGCGTGAGCTCCCCCTTCTTCGTTTATCACGAGGCCTTGGTTAATAGTTGCGCTCTGAGAGACAAAAAAGCTGCCAGACACAGAAAAGCTTCCCGTAGTTGACTCATTTACTTCAACTACTTGCTTTTCAGCATAGAGAGTTCCTGAAACTACAACATCGCCACCAAAAAGTGATACGCCTCTTTTTAAATCCTTTCCATCTCTTGTTCCTGAGACAAATATGTAGACGTCAGATCCGACATCTGTCAATAAAGATGCAGGAAAGCCACCAACAAGATCTGTTGCGTTTGAGGCACTATATATAATTAACCCTGCTGTGGTGCCTGCTATGCCACCTGAAGCCATTAATTGTGAAACTCTAATTTGTTTTGCTGAAAAATCTGCTGGCATTGTTCTGCCTAACCCCTAGTATGTACTAATTGCTTGATAGTGTATGTTACCTGTATAAATAGCACTTGTTTTTACAGTTGCTCCTGTTTTTGTAACAGAAGTTGCATGCACATTAACATCTTGATCTGTAGAATTTTCAGATGTCAATACAACTGATGGAATATTTCTGTGATCTTGAGTAAATGTAATGTTTCCAGAATCTTCAGACGATAATGAAACAGTTCCAACCTCTATTACAATATTCATATCTGCTAACCTATTTCAATTGCATGGAAGTGAATCGTCCCATTGAAATCTTGGCTTGACTCGAATGTGACACGTGATTTTGTCACTAGCGATACAAATATATTTACATTTGCACTGTTATTAGATTCACTATCTACAGATATAGCTGTTATAGTCGGTGCACCTGTAAAACTTTCAGAAAAAGCATATGT
>Ga0080013_1000622_pt1 | contig 49653 bp, 70 predicted proteins | sample ETNvirenome_6_85_FD_69236 | JGI IMG/M metagenome (GOLD analysis project Ga0080013, IMG submission 69236) | Marine viral communities from the Pacific Ocean - ETNP_6_85 (SPADES assembly) (version 2) | ecosystem: Environmental > Aquatic > Marine > Oceanic | place: Pacific Ocean | collected 2013-06-19
TGACTCCTTTTCTGGCTTAGGCACGCCAATGAGGGCGCCGGCTTGATCGGAACTATAAGGTATGGGAGCCGAGAGAATAACAGCAGGAAATTTGGTTTTTCCAGCGTACGCGTCATATTTGAAGATTTTCCGAGTGCGCTCATCAACTAATTGTGAGGCGCCAGTGTATAGTTCAGAAAAATCAAACATTTTAATACTCATTTCGTTTCTCCCTGAATCATATCAAAAATATTAGCCTTATCTTCCTCACTCAAACCGACATCTTGGGATGTTTGTTTTTGTTTTATTGAGATAATCTTGACAAGTTGTTCATTAGAGCGCTGCATTGTTTCAACATGTTTTGCGGCAACAGGCGATAAAGAGCGATTGTTATCTGGATCTTTAGCAATTTCATTGGCCAACTCATTAAGAAACTCGCGCGCAAGTTTGCGATCATTGCGAATGTTATCCAATGCTTCGTCGACTAAATTATTTAAATGCTTTTCACTCATAGTTCGCCGTTTTCCCATTCTTTCTTAAATCCTCTATACAAAACCCTAAATTTGTTCAAAGAACTAACAACTTGTTTTGTATTGAGGCCGGTGATTTCTCGCAGGTACAAATAAATAGCTTTTTTATTAAAAATTTCAATTTCATCTTTTGATTCAAACAGTATGATGATCGCCTGATGAACTTTTTGATCGTTTGCTCTCATTTTGGACACATCCCATGTCTTTAGTTGATTATAAAAGGAATTCCAGAACTCTTCTTCTAATTTGTCAGTAAGCCAAGATTGCTGAGTTGAGAGATATTCTTCTTCGTAGTTCTTGGGTACTGCATCATAATCAACTTCTCTTTTGTTTCTTTTTTGTTGTTTCTTTACTTTGTGAATAAACCAATTTTTTGTTATTACCGAGAAATACGAGAATGCTTTATATCCTTTGTCCGGATCATATTTATCAAGGATGGTCATTAACCATACCTTACATTCATCCCTCAAATAATCAATATTGGGTAACGTTGTAAATTTATAGGTAAAAACAATCTTATCCACCATTTCATCGAATGCGGGTTCTAAAAACTTTATGTATAATTCAGTCCGAATACGAACACAATTGGTCTTACAATATTTTACTACCGCATCTTCATGCTCTTTGGTAAAATAATATTTTTTTGTTGTTTTCTTTTTATTTTTCTTCGGGCTCTTGGTCGTCCCGGTCGTCTGCTGCGTCTTCAAAATTTGTTTCCTTTTCTTCTTCGCTGGTCAGTGAATAAATTACTTCGAATGTCTCTAGTTGCTCATTTAATGAAACTGCGTGCTCCATCAAAGCTTGCAGTGTTTGATCTCCATAAAACATTTCTAAATTATATACTTCGCTAACATGTTTTGCAAAACTATCAATCATGTCTTGTAAATCGCCTAACTCATCTGATACAAATAACAACCTAGTCAATACTGAGCGTGCATAGGTTAATAAACCAATGTTTGCTAGCACAGATAATGTTAATATCAATGTTAATATTATTTCAAGACGGCTCATAATTTTCACTCTTTGAAGAATTTTTTAAATCTTCTAAAACTTCTTTATTGGATTCAATATATTCTTTTGTAATCTGTCCCGTTATTTGCTCACCGTCACCACTTACCTCAACTTTATAAGGTTTAGTCAAAAGTTTTGATATTTCCTGTGATTCGCAGGAAGTGCAGAATTCTTGTTTTTCACTAAAAGAATGAATAACTATAAACTCATGCATGCAAGTGTGACACATATAACGGTATCTTGGCATTTATTTAACCATTTTCAATAAATCATCTTCTGTGATTGGCGCATCGTTGGAAACCCTTATCGTTGGTGGGTTTACAACCGTCAATCCTTCTTCAGTCTCAACAAGCTCAAAACTTTTTAGAATTGGTACGATATCCAATTCATTAAGCAGTGACTCCTGAAGAGCCATCATGACAGCCCCTAGGGCCTGATTTGATAGTTTGTGTGTAGGTGTGTTCATTTTAATTTTCCTCCGAAATTGCTCTACCTTTTAATTTTTCCCAGTCTCTCTCTGGGCGTACTTCTAAATTCTTTTGCCATGCTCCAGAAAGTACAGGTGTATTAACACCCATTTCTGAGGCATAGTGGACTAATGCATTAATATCTTTGGGAAAACACGAACCTCCAAACCCAGCCTTGCCATCGGGGCCCGGTGTTGAAAAATGTGATTTTCCAAGCCTTTGATCATATAAAGCATATTCTACTACTTTATCATAGTCTACATCAACTTTGTCACATATTTGTTTAAATTCATTAGAAAAACTAACTTTAGTGGCCAAAAATGTATTAATAAAATATTTTACTGATTCCGCGGTGTCTGAACCGGTTTTAATAATTGGAACTTCTTGAAACACTTTTCTAAACATATTTTTAACAAGTGTTGAGGCCGGCCTCGGGCCACCAATAATTATCCTATTTTGATTTTTAAAATCATCAATGTAATTTGCTTCTGTTAAAAATTCTGGATTAAACACTATTTGAATGTTTCTACAAGATTCATTAAATTTTGCAGTAGTGCCGGGAGGAATTGTTGATTTAATTACAACAATATTCTCTAACTTATAACCATTAATTTCATCAATAACTTGTTGTAATATTGATAAGTCACATGAACCATCTTTTTTCATTGGTGTTGGCAAACAAACAAAAACTATTTTTGCTTTTTGACACACGTCTTTCATATCAGCACAATTGGACTTTTCCTTTAAAAATTTATCATAGGTATGAACATTAAAATGTTCCCTGAGACCTTCGTAGGTGGCAGTACCCACAAAACCCTGACCGATAATTCCAACACTCATAATATTCATTTTTTGATCCTCAGAAAACAATCTTCAATACCTTCAAATATATCAACTGACGCTGTCCAACCTATACTCTTGAGCGGAGATATCTTGGCCCTCGTTTCTCTAACATCGCCGTCGCGGGGTGGACGGTACTCGAATTCAACATTTGGAAAATGTTTATTTACAATTTCTTTAATTTGATTTAAAGAGATATTTGTTCCCGTGCCGACTTCCAAAACCTGACCATGGAAACTTAAATCGTGCTCCATACAGAAGATATTAGCACTGACAACATCTGTGACATTAACCATATCCCTGCGGTGTTCACCGTCGCCATTAATGTGTGGTGTAATACCACTTCTGATGGCATGCATCCAGTTTGATATTGCTGTGGCATATGGGCCATTGATTGTTTGATCATGGGAATATACGTTGAAATAACGCAAGCTTACTGTATCAAGCCCGTAAAGCTTGGAATACAGTGTTGTTTCAATCTCAGTTGTATATTTTTGGAGTGCGTACGGACTCTCAGGGCCGCTGCCGTTTCCCATAACAGATGATGAGCTAGAATAGATTACGCGTTTAACAGAACCCACTTTTCGTGCGAAGTTAAGCAATACAGTGCCAGCTAAAATATTATTGCGGCCGGTCTCAACAGGATTCTCAACACTATACCCGACACGTGGCCAACAAGCCATATGAAAAATATACTCAGGCTGAAAGTTATAATAATGGGGGTGGAATTTACCATCGGCGCCTTCGGCCAACATTGAGATGACATCTTTGCGAATGTCTTCTTCTAGATCGATTCCCATAACTGTGTGGCCTCGGTCTTGTAGAGCCTTATATAGCTTAGAACCAATATAACCCCGGTGACCTGTTACTAAACATCTAGCCATTATTATTCCCCTATCCTTTCTAAGTTGCGATCTATAAACGTCATAATATCACTGTGTTTGAAACGATAAATATGATACAATTTATTCTCATATTTACCATTAAAATAATTTATACCTCTATGATTCATTACTAATCCAGTCCCGGCGTCTTTAACAATTTCGTCAGCATACAATTCGTACCATTTTACTAAGTCACCCACTTTTGCCGACATTAAAAAGTCTCCTTAAGTCTTCATCATACATCATTCTGGCCAATTCTTTAAATTTCACTTTAGGTTCCCATTTCAATTTCTTTTTGGCTTTGGTTGCATCGCCCAACAATAGAGGCACTTCGTGAGGCCTAAATAGTCTTTTGTCGGTCTCAAGGTGTTTCTTAACACTAAGGCCGGCATAGTCAAATACTTCATGTAGGAACTCTTCTACGGTATGTGTTTCGCCCGTGGCTATAACATAATCATCTGGATTTTTTTGTTGCAACATCAGCCACATGGCCTCAACATAATCGCCGGCGAACCCCCAATCTCTCTTGGCTTGAAGGTTGCCTAACTGAATTTTATCTTGGAGGCCCATTTTAATATTGGCAGCTGCCATTGTGATTTTTCTTGTTACGAATGTTTCGCCTCTTCTTGGAGATTCATGATTAAACAAAATCCCACAAGATGCATGCAGGCCATAACTTTGTCTATAATTTCTAACTAAGTTGTGCGCAAATACCTTAGAGCATGCGTATGGTGATGCCGGCATCAATATTGATTGTTCATTAAACGGAACGTTCGGATTATCTCCATACATCTCTGATGAGGATGCTTGATATAATTTTGCGTCAGGGCACGTATTTCTTATTGCTTCAAGCAATTTTAAGGTACCCATAGCTACTGCTTCGGCTGTTTCTTGGGGTGTATCAAAAGACACGCGTACATGTGACTGCGCAGCAAGATTATAGATTTCATCTGGCTTAAACTCTGACAACAATCTATGGATGTTTCCGGAATCATTCATATTACCATAAACCAAAGAAAAGTTCACAATCTTGTCTATATCATCGAATATATGATCTATTCGGTCAGTAGCCAAAATAGATGTACGCCTCTTAACACCAATAACCTCATAACCTTTTTTGAATAACAGGTCGGCTAGGTAGGAACCATCTTGTCCGGTGATTCCTGTAATTAGGGCTTTTTTCATCTTATACCTCTAACGTTCGGGTAATTCTCTTCGTACCATTCACAAGTCATTTTTAATCCTTTATCAAATTCAGTATATTCGTTCTTATTCCAACCGAGTTGGAGCAAATTTTTATTGCAACTTGGTTTGCGATATTGCCCACTTGGCTTTGTAATATCCCATTGTACCTCGCCATCATAATTCATATATTCACATATAGATGAAACTACAGATTTGATACTTCTCTCTTCTGTCGTTCCGATGTTGATTGGGACAACGCCACTATAATTTTCCATTAAAAATAGAAGTATTTTTGAAATGTCGGAAGCATAGGTAAACTCTCTTAAGTTTTCTCCTGTACCCCAAAACACTGGGGGTTCTCCAGTCTTTTTCGCTTGGTGTACTTTCCTTATAATTGCTGGTATAACATGACCGTCTTCTAAGTGGAAATTATCATGAAGGCCGTATAAATTATTCGGCACTGCGCAAATAAAATTACAACCATATTGTTGTCTCAACGCTCTAGAGTAGACATCAACCATTCTTTTAGCATATGCATAACCAAAATTACTAGAATGTGGGGGGCCATCATTAAATTGTTCTGGAGTTAGTGGGTATTTTGCGTCGTCGGGGTACACACAAGTTGATAGAAGCGATACTACTTTCTTAACTCTGTATCTTCTCGCTGCGTCTAACACATTTGTATTTATCAATATATTATCTTTGAAAAAATCTGCGATATATTCGGAATTACTATGGACACCCCCCACTCTTGCGGCTAAATGTATGATAGCGTCAGGCTTATGATCTCTAATCATAAAATCTGTTTCAGCAATATTGCATAAATCATAATCGTTAGAACCAACAAAAGTAAAATCATAATTGTTATTTAGATTATGAAATGATTTTCCAACCATTCCTGTTCCGCCCGTAACTAAAACTTTTTCCACTACCATATTTTAATTCTTCCTAAAAGAATGTCACGAAACATCAACCAATCAGAAATTTTCGCTTTAATCGGATCCGAGAATGCGGCCGGCTTGTTTTTTTCAAAAAAATAGTGTCCGGACCACGCAAACGGATAAACCACAAAAGGTGCTGCTAATAAAAATAGCCATACTTGGTGATATATAACAGTTGTTACATACATTATTGTAGCACATTGTCCTAAAAAGTGTAGTGCTCTGCATGTTTTATTCTGATGTAGTGTCAGATAATATTCATAATATTCTTTCAGTCCCATTTAAACCATCCTTCTAAATCAATGTCACTTAAATTCTTGTTTGAGGATCCCTTCCATGGCCGCCATGGCCCATAAACCCCCACTTTTTTAGCGCCACTCAGAGCGGCAGCCCACCACGCTAAGGTGCCATGCTGAAAAAGTATATTATCAAAACCCCTAATGAAGCTAAAATCTTCCGCTACCGAATTTTTGCTATGAATGGGTTCAAATTGTGCAAGACCTTTGACAAGGGAGTTAAAGTACTCGACTGACTGTTGAGGTGTTACTCTCTGTTCTTCGGGCACATTGACATGAAATTTCATATTTTGTAGTTCATCAGTTGTTATTGTTTTCCATTCCGGCATGTCGGTGACAATATATAACTTTTCAAAGTCAAATTGTTTTATAGCGTTAATATAATTTTCTGCTTGCGGCTTATTGTCATGTTCATTCGTATAAAACAAGCGGTCGCCGGCGCGCATATGCAAAATCAAATCATCGGTGTTATGCTTTCTTGTTTCAGGAAACCAAGTTTTAATTAAATCAATATTATTTTTAAAAAACTTATAATTTTCAAAATAACCGGTTATCAAAAGATTGCTATTTTTATAGCGTGCATTAAAATAATGGGTAAAATTGGTTTCGTTAACCCTCTCACATTCTGGTGGCTGTGCTGTTTGCAAACGGATCCCAATCTTTTTGAATTCTTCGATACCATAATAATCGGGTGTTGGAGGGAGGGCTGTGAGTTCTTGGCCGTGAAAGGTGGCTAGCAGTCGGGCAGCATTATATTGAAATAAATTATTGCCGAAACCATTAGTTAATTGAACGTATACCATTATTTCTGCTCCACTAGATTGCCGTCGGCGTCTATAAGTTTTTCATTTGCTTGTCTAAATGGAAAATCTGTCACCGGCTGCGTTTTATCATATTGATAAAAGGGTAAACAGATACTCGGAGCAAAGTAAACTTTCATCTTGTTTTCATTTAGGTAGTTTTCTAATGCTATTTCTGGGCACTCAAAATCATTGTCAGTTCGGCTTTCATCCACGTCTTTTTGATATACAAAAGAGCAATATTTGTCAAACGTATTCGGCTCAGAAAATGAAAAAAACCATGGATCTTTATGTCCGCTGGGATAAATTGTTGTATAAACCTGATTTGACTGAATGTCAAATAAGGAAAGTCGAACTGGTTTTAAGAACATGGAATTATCAGGACGACATCGGACAATAACATCATATTCAAAATTATTTCTTTCAGAATATTTTTTAGCCATAAGATATCCATTTCTAATATTTTGCATTTGATTATTCATTCTTTTTTTAAAATATCCAAGTGTGCCAAAATTACTATCGTCCAATTCTTCATCTGTGTCAACAGTTAAGCCTTTTAAATACTTTCCATAAATTCCACTCACATCAGATTCAATTTTCTCAACAGAGTCGGTCGTTGTAATTTTGTAATTTTGAGTAACATTATCACCTGTTGTATGTAAAGTATTTTTACTGCAAGCATAGACAAATACATCGGCATTATTGGGCTCAATAATGTGTCTTAAGTGGTTGATACAATTGATCTTATAATCTCTCAATTGGCCCGTTATTAAAACTGCAACCCTCATACCACCCTTACCTCTGGGAAATACCTGATAAATGATAAGTCAGTACCTGTGATTTTCTTACATTTAGCACTAATCTCATCAAAGAAATTCCACGCTAAAGGTACAACAACTAATTTATCAGTATTTTCGTTCGCTAGACATTGGGGATCCCTAATTGTGATATCTCTGCCCGGGGTCATTAAATTCCATTTAAGTTCATTATCATCAACAATATAATCTAGATCGACTTCAGCAAAATTTAAAAACGTATTGCCTTTTGCTGCGGCGCCATAACCCACAATCTTGTAGCCATCTTTTCTGAATTTTTGTATTTGCTTATTAAAGTCTTTGGCGATCTTCCGACAATTTTTAGCATACTGTGTATATGTTTTTAGGTTATAGAGGCCGGCGTCTTCTTCTTTTTTAATCTCACGTTCTGCACGATATTCGTCGTGTTCACCCTTTCTCAAGACGAAGAGATAGCTGCCGCCATGAATTTCAGGCTTAAAAATGTGTACTAATGAAAAACCATGTAAATTTGCACACGATTTCATAGATTTAGTATTAAAGAACGACAAGTGTTCATGATAAATGGTATCAAATTCATTATTGACAATCATATCGGCTTGCGATGTTTGAATAAATATGTTAGTTTTTTCATCAGCTACAACTGCACATGCATTCAAGAATGTTCGTAAATCGTGTGTGTGTGCAAATACATTTTGGGCAACAATTGTACCATAAGTATCATACATCTTAGCAGCGACGTCTTCATTCCAATAATCACATACAATATAGTGATTGCCACAACTCAAGTGATATAAATTGGTTGCCGGATCAACTCCAGTTGTTTTCCAACCCATTTCTTTAAATTTGTCAAGCTGGGTGCCGTCATTACAAGCAATATCGAGTACCCGACTGAGGCCCCTGCTAAAATATTCACACAATCTCGCGAAGTCTTCAAAATATTTATGTAATGTTTCGCTTGTGCCACTAACATACAAATAGTCCTTGAACATTAAATCGGGATTAACAACGACGCTAAGTTGGACATGGAAACAAGATGAACACACATTTATTTTAAGAGGATACTCTTCTTGTTTTTCTCCTTCATGATAGTTGTTCGCCAAAGGTTGATTATTCAAATCAAGCACTTCTACCAATTCTTCACAACCGCATGTACGACATTGTGTGATTTCAGTATAATTTTGCATCAGATCTGTTTCCTTTATTGATATTATCAAATTGTTCAACGATTGATTTCACAATTGTAGTTGGTGTTTCTTTGAATTCAAAATCAAACACTTTTTCAAACTTTGCTGAATCAATCAAAAAATTATAAGCTTTGGTTTGTAATTTTACATTAGTAATTGTTTCCGGCAGTTCATTAACAATTTCAAGACTGGCGCCAGTACATTCGGCGACTGTTTCGGATATTTCTTTGGCTGTTGAATTGAAGGAAGCTAAATTATAAAGGCCTTTGTTATCATGAGACCCTTTTTTAACAATAGTGGTGATTGCGCGACAGAGGTCTTCAATACCTAATATTGGACGGTGTACCTCTGGATTAAAGCAGAATACTTTACCATTTTGTAAGGCATTATATGTCATAGCATTAATCATGATGTCATTTCTTAAGTTTGGGGAAGCTCCGTTGACTGTTCCGAACCTTAAGCCAAAGTATTTTTTGTCTGATAACACAGCGTATGAATCAATTTCGTGCTTTGATAAATCATAATAATTGTTTGGTTCAAAGCGATTGTATTCTTCGTTGACTACATAACTCTTAGTATCGCCATAGACTGATGATGAGCTAGCATAAATAAACGTTTGTTCGGGGTTTAAAAGTTCTAATAGGTGAGCGAAATTCAATACATTATTTTTCAATGTAGGAACCATGTTGTCCACACACATTTTAACGCTTGAGTGGCCGGCAAGCAAGATTACGACATCATAAAATTCAACTTCTTCCTTTGTTAATTGTCCAAAGTCTTTTACAATATTGAATCTGCTAGTAAAATTACCATACCATTCGATATCTACAGAATCAACAGCATGTTCTTCGTTCAATACTTGAAACAACCTGCTGCCGATGTAACCACAACCGCCGATTAATAATATATTAGCCATTCTTATACTTCTTATTGTCCATTTGTACGATAGGAAACACCCTCAGAAGCTCGTCAATGCCTTCATCAACGCTTATAGTGGTATCGTAGCCTAAACCATTAATCTTGTCGTAGGAGACAACGTAGTCGCGTTTATCAGCGTCTCCATCAAAGTCAGCATAGTGTACATAACAATCAGTCTTTTCTTGGATTAACTTACATACATCACCCTTTGAGTGGTTCATTGAATTAGAGCCAACGTTGTATACTTCACCGGACATTTCTTCTGGGTGCTCAATTGCAAATTTGAATACGCTAGCGATATCTTTAACGTGAATAAAAGTTCTCATAAAGTGTGATTCGTATACAGCGATGTACTTTTGGTTGTAAGCTGAATATGATAAGTCATTCACAAGCAAGTCTAGCCGCAAACGAGGGCTTACACCAAATGCAGTCGCAAATCTAAATGCGATACCTTTCGGATACTTCATCACCTCTTCTTCACCAAGGGTCTTGCTACGACCATAGATACTCAGAGGGTTAAGTGGAGTCTCTTCTGTACAGATTCCATCTACAGTTCCATAATTTGAGCCTGTAGAGCCATAAAGCAACATTTGCTTTCCATCAAGACCAGTTACCACGTTAATCGTACCTTGGTGATTTACTCTATATGAGTTTTGTTCATCAGTTCTACAGGCTGTGTAACCAACAATGGCTGCAAGATGTACGATAACATCATGTCCTTTCATCGACTGATGCAAGAATTCTTTGTTAAGGATATCACCCTTAACAAAGGTAAAATTCTCGTGTGAGAAATTGTGGATCAAGCCATGACCTCCGTACATAAGGCTGTCATAAACAGTCACCTCATATCCGTTCTCAAGCAACATGGGGACCAGTGTGCACCCAATGTACCCGGCTCCGCCGGTAATAAACACCTTTTTCATAATTTTTACAAACTCCTATTACGTATTATAATCTCAAATGATTGTTTTGTCAAGCTAAACTTTATCTTCATAATATTTCACAGTATTCCGAATACCTTGTTCGTGATCAAAAAACTTTAAATTGGGAAAATTGTGAGAAGTTTTTTCATCACTTAATATTTTAGTTGGTGCGCCATCAGGATAACTTGTATCGAATACTATTTCTCCCTCAAAACCACAGGCTTTTTTAACTAATTTTGCTGATTCGGCAATAGAATGGCCCTTATTTTGTCCGATGTTAGCTGGCTCAACCATAGAATCAAATGTGTTAGCTGCAATTAAAGAACGTGAAAAGTCGTCAACATAACACCATTCCCGCACAGGACTGCCAGTTCCCCACACAACAAATTCACTATCACCTGCTTTCTTAGCCTTCAGCATTCTGATAATCATACCGTTGAGAGCATGGGTATGGTTTGGATCAACCGAGTCACCGGGGCCGTAGGTGTTCGGTAAAAGGAGATTAACAGTTTTTATACCATATTGCATCTCATAACACTTGGAAAGATAATAAATAGTTCTTTTTGAATTTCCAAAAGAAAAAATAGAATCGTGTACAGGGCCGGCTAGCCATGCATCTTCTTTCTGCACATCGCTAAAGCCGGGGTATGAGCAATTAGAAAAAGGTTGTATGATCTTTGAATCTTTGCCTGAAGAATTTATAGCTCTGTAGAGGTTTAAGGTCATTTGTATATTATCGTTAATTACCTCTGCTGCTTTTTCTTTAACGTAATGTAAACTGCCGCCGTGTGAGGCTAAATTATAAATAATATCTGGCTTAACGTTATTGATCAAATCAGCAACTTGCTCATAATTTCTAAGGTCTACACCCGTTGAGAGTGAGGCGCCGGTTACATTAAGTGTTTGACCGGAGTCTCCTAATTCATATAGATCCGGCCAATTTGGAAAATCTTCCTCACTATAATTTTCTAACATATTTGATAAATTTCTACCAATAAATCCGGTAGAACCTAGTACGAGTATATTCATTTTTTCTCCTTATAATATCTAAACTCATGTCCGTGTAACTTAAGCCGTGGACCAAATTTTCCAATGGCGGTTGCACGTATAATTTTTTCTAATTCTTCTTGCAGTATACTTTTGTTAATCATCTGTAGATGATCGATCTGTCTAATTCTTCCGACCTTTTTTGACCATTTTGTTTCTTTATTTAATTCAACATATTGTTTTAAAATAATTGGATCATATTTTGTGATGGTTGTTATCAGATCATAAAAGGCGACTAATTGTTTCATGTGGACTCTTGGTAATAAGGTTTCAATGGTATCATTTGGCATTATTGGAATTCTAAAAACTTTAATTATGTCGCCGTTGTCAATATGTTCATTTAAAAAATGAATTGTTATACCAGTTGTTTTTTCATTATTGTAAAGTGCCCAATTGACACATCCAGAGCCGGGATACTCAGGAGAACCCGGATGAAAATTAACAGCCGCTTTAGAAGCGCCATCCAGCAAAGACTTGGGAAGAATGTAATATGATTTCATGTGAAATATGTAATCTCCTTGCCAACTTGTATATTCAGGTGGTAATTTGTCTCGTCTATTTTTTGAAGACTTAAGCCAGTCGACATCAAAGCCACAAACTTCTAAAAAGTTATTAGCTTTTTGACAGTATTCACAATCCTCAAAACCAATAAATAAAACACGCTCTTTCATTTTCTTACAAATCTACCCTGCTTAAAAACATCCAAAGTTGTCAAATCAACCCAGTCGGTATAAATCCATTTCTTCGGAGGAGTTTCGATAGCAGCAGGAAGCTTTTGTAAACCCAATTCAGCAGTCTCCGGGGTCATATAATAATGATAACCAATCGTTTGTATGTTTTGTACAGACCACGACTCATCAGGACTTCTACCATCATACGACATTCTTTTGAGAGTGTCGTAGTCTTCTTTATTATCGAATAGAATAATACCGCCGCGGCCTAGGCTCAAGTGCTTCCTAAATTGAAAGCTGACGCACATGTACGTACCGGGAATATAACTGCCGGGCTGCCAATATACAGCAGCATCAACGATGTCGTCAGTCATATAATAGTAATCCTGCCATTTGTCATCAGTCCACTCAATTTCTAAATCTAGTTTTTCTGCCAACATAGGCACAGAGAGATATGTGTGTTTTGGCACAGTAATCTTTTTTGCGTCGTTCATTCTCAAACAAAGTTCTAGGCCATGAGTACAACAGTCAACTGCTACCGCATACGGTGCACCGAAGAATTCTGCTATCTCTTTTTCAAAATCAGCTATTATTTCAAATGACATTATAGCTCCTTAATCTGTTCTATAAGTTTCTTAGCCATATGATGCCATGTATAATTGTTGATGGCTGTATCATAGGCTGTTTCAATGACCCGATTCATTTCGCTTTCATTATTCAAATAATAATCAAGCTTTTCATCAAAATCACTTAAATCATTATTAAAGATAACACAATTCACGCCATCTGTAAAGTAATCTTCGTACTGCTCGGGCATATTGTTGCAAAGCAAAAGAGTTTTTGAGAGCATAACCTCAAAGTATCGAGGACTAACGTCTAAAACCGGACCAGTGGTACCGAGCCACATTTTACATTCATTAATCTTGGTGGCGTATTCTTCCACAGAATTAATTCTATATTCCATGGTATTACTAGAATTCCAAAAAGTGTTGCGTGACTTCGCGGCTAACTTTTCATACACCCTTTCACGCAAATTCGCCGTAGGCCCTTGAATCTTCTGACGACCATCGTTTTCTTTGCCATGGAGGGCACCACTAAATCCAACGTCGTACTTCTTTTCTACCTCGCGAGGATAAAATACTTTTGGAGTGGCTGTGAAAGGGATTCTAATTGATTTGATGCCTGTTTTGGCTTGAAACTCTTTGTATGTGTATTGAGAATCAACAATTAAATCAACTTGATTGAACTCGCAAAAATCTAGTTTTTCGTTTAACATTGTTTGTGGTTTATGGATCATACATATAACAGGAATGTCAACTGTACTTAAGCCTTCAATTACTTTGAAAAAATCAGGATGACTTTGTGCAAAGTATCCAAGTCCAAATATTATACAATCAACACCTCCATCAATTTGAGATAATATATCATTAATATTCGATGGGGCGCCCTGCAATAGATAAACTTGTGCTAACAATTTTAACTCTCTAAATAGATCTCCATAATACTGGTATGTGTGGTCATCAGATACAACATTACCATAATCTATATAGAGGATTTTCATATAGAGTTATCCTTAACGCCCGGGGCGTAGTCCTGTAAATGTCGGAGGGCGCCTTGAGCATGATATCCCTCATCAACGGTCTTAAAGTCATATATGTCATCCGCATAATGAATGAGATAAAACAAACTATTCACATCGTTGTCGCCCCAGCGATATTTATAAATACCACCATATTTGTTGACAGCGTTGATCCACTGTTTCCATTCGGGTGATTCAAACATACTTAAGCGAATGATGTATGAATCAGCGCATGGATAAAAATGAAAGTTTTCATCTGCGTTAGGATCGTTCATTAAATCACGCATAAATTTAGATTTAGGGGTAATATCATAATGTTTAAGATACACTTTAATAAAGTTCCAAAGATTAATTCTTGTATCAAAGTTTCCTTGATGCGGTTTTTTAATATTTTGATCATAAACCTTCATAGCAGCCATATCCACATCGGGCATCTCTTCCATTCTTTCAAAGAAATCATATGGCACATCATCCGTAAACTGTGATTCATCATCAATATGTAATGAATAATCATACAAATGATAATCTGTATTCGGATACCCATGGAAATTACACATAAAGTGACACATATGAAGATAGCCTTTGCGACTTATTGGAAATTGTGTACGAGCATACCAGACATCTTGTCTATTATAAAACATTTCCTCTTCCTTTATGAATTTAGGTGTTTCATATGGAATAGATCTAAAAATCACATTCTGGCCAGTTCCACCTATGACCTCTTTTTGAGTTTCCTCAGAATCGTAAATATCATCAAAATAATATACATAAACAGGGTAGTTGTGTTTATGATTATATTTTTCCCAAACAGATTGGAGGCATGCTTTTAAACAAACCGCTCTTGATGAAATAACATTAATACAAGCCTTCATTAATTTTCTCCTTCTACATAACTTAAAGCTAATCCGGCGGCCGCAGAACTACATAATGTTCCTAGCTCACCAGTTTTTATATAATTTAAAAATGACTCTAACTGCAATTTTAGTGCATCCTCTCTTTTAATATCTAAAGTTCTTATTGTGTACCCATTTGAGTCAGGGTCACTTGTAAACACATCCACATTTTTACTCAGCAAATCAACAAGAAAATAATTCTTATCAGTTAGTATCTTTATTTTTCTTTCGCGATATGGAAATAACCAAGATGTACGCACAGTAGCCAGTGCGCCGTCATAAAATTTCATTATGAACACTGCATCATCGTCCTTGTTCCTGATATTGTTACTATTAAGGCTATAACATGTTTCTACGACACTAGGCGTTAAAAGATTCACCAGATCAACGTCATGAATACTTAAATCTAGTTTGACACCGACGTCGGTAATTCTAGTAGGGTAACTACTGAGTCTAGATGCCTCAATGTGAATAATTTTATGGCCCTCTAAATGAGGAAAGACCGCTTGGATGGCCGGATTAAATCTCTCAACATGGCCAACTACAAGTTTACAATTGTTTTTACGTGCCAAACTACTCAGCTGCACAGCTTGCTTGCTTTTTGTGGTAATAGGTTTCTCAACCAATAAATGAATCCCTCTTTCTAAAAATTTTCTGGCGATGTCTAAGTGAGTGGATGTGGGAGTTGCAATAATAGCTAAATCAATTTGTTCATTCTCTAAAAGTTGTTCAACATCACAATATCTTTTAACATCAATATCAGTAACCAATTCATCATTAGGTTCAACAACAGCTACAAAATTGATATCTTGATTATTCTTTATGGTTTTATAGTGGTTGCGACCCATAGAACCCAAACCGACTAGGGCACAATTCATCTTAACTCCAGTACATCAACGACGCGATGGATTTCTTCATTTGTTAATTCAGGATAAATTGGGAGTGCCAAAACTTCTTTGCATGCTTTCTCTGTGTTTGGAAAATCACCCTCTTTATAGCCATAATGTGATATACAAGCTTGGGTATGAATTGGGTATGGATAATAAACATTACAGCCAATTCTATTTTCTTTTAATCTTCTTTTGAGAGTTTCTCTTTTTTCGCTTCTAATAACAAATTGGTTATATGCGTGATAACATTCAGAGGCAACATAGGGTGCAGAGGGTCCGGAGGCTAAGGATGAGTCATACCGACGGAGTCTCTTGTTATATTCGTCGGCATTTTCATTTCTTTGTCTCTGCCACCATTCAAGATAACGTAATTTAACATTTAAAATGCCGGCCTGTAGGGCATCTAATCTAAAATTACCGCCAACGTGTTCATAGTGATAAGGGTTTTTCATATCAATTCCGTGTTGTCTAGTTCTAAGCATCTTCTCATATAATTCTTTATTGTCTGTGGTGACCATCCCCCCATCACCAAAAGCACCTAGGTTTTTAGCTGGAAAGAAACTAAAACAACCTAAATCGCCCATCGAGCCGGCCCGTTTTTTCTTCCATTCGGCACCAACGGCCTGACAGGCATCTTCAATCACCTTTAGATCGTGTTTTTTAGCAATTCTAGTAATCTCATCCATATTAGCACATTGACCAAAGAGGTGTACCGGTATAATTGCTTTCGTTTTCTCTGTTATTACTTCTTCTATTCTAGAAGTGTCAATATTATAAGTTTTTGCATCAATATCTACGAATACCGGTGTACCACCCATCCGGATGATAGCTTCTACCGTCGCAAAAAATGTAAATGGTGTAGTAATTACTTCATCTCCACAACCAATCTTTAATGCCACCAACGACATAATGAGAGCATCAGTACCAGAACTACACCCAACAGCGTACTTCGATCCGCAGAACTCAGCGAAATTCTCTTCAAATTCTTGAACCACTGGGCCATTGACAAATCGCTGGGATTCCATTATTGATTCAACAACTGGTTTTATCTCATCTTTAATAATTTGATATTGTCTTGTAAGATCAAGAAGTTTAATTTCATCCATTTGTTTCACCATTTATAAAATTGTAGTATTTTTGACATACCGAAAGCATATCATATTGTTGATTACAATGCCACACATTTTCAACCTTTTGTGTAAAATCCATTGGTGGCGGTTTATATAACTCAACCGGTGTGAAATCCCAATCATTTTCTTGAATAATAATAGCATTTTGGCCGGCAACTTCTTTAGTGCCGCCGGCGCTGGAGCAAATGACCTGACACCCACATGCCATGGCGTCTACTACAACATTTGGACAATGGTCAAGCCACGCTAAGTGGAGAAAATATTTGGATGCCTTATAGAGCGAAAACAGTTTATCAGTTGTCAACTGTCCCACGTAATGAATTCGGTCGTGCTGCAGCTTATTTTCTACACTTCCAGCGATGATGAGACCATCTGCTGGGCCCGAATGTTCCAGAAAGTATCTAATATTTTCATCTAATCTTTTGTGGGGGCGCCACGAGGAAGCACAAGACCAAATATTCTCATATTTGTCAATTTTAATTTTTTCAATAGTTTTAATTAATTCCAAATCAGCTCCATTATGAATTATCGCATAATTATTATGAGGCCCAAAATATTTAAAAGTAAGTTCTTTGTTGAAATTAGATTGAAATATAACCCCAGTGGCCATATCATATGTTCTTTTAATATTTGAGTTTTGTGCATTGTAATTGAAACTGCTGTTAAAGTATATGCCGTCGAGCCTCTGAAACAAGGGGGCATTATGTGTGGTCCTACCAGACTCTATAAAACAAAGGTAGGCATCGGGCTCAGGGGTATTTTCCATAGCAACCCCATAAGACGGCATATACTTAAACAGTTTCTGTCCAAAAGAATTTGGACCAGAGTTGGAATTTAAATTAACATTTTCTAAAACTAAATTCAAAATTCATATCCGTATAATTCAATTTCTTCATGATATAGGGCGCCAACTATATCTTTGGGTGCTCTATTGATCTGCTGCCAGTGTGGATGTGTTTTCAAAACAGGATCTATCTCGGCATTATAATAATCTCTATAATTTTTTTTTCTTTTTTTACTACAATTTTTGTGAGGCAAATCATTTAAATCTATACCAAAATCACAAATTTCATTTAATTTTCTTAGATCTTTGTGCATTGTCTCAAAACGGCCAATATAATTAACTGATTGATTAAAATTGTTATCGTGTGTAAAAAAAGTTTGTGGACAATAGTGCCCATCCTCTTTAAAGTGTAATGTCTGAGTTCTCCAGAGGTCCACTAAGTATATTAAAAAACGTTGAAATTGGTGAATTTTACATGTAACGCTTACAATCTTGCCATCATCTTCCATTTCATCTTCATAAATCATTCCAGATGCTAAATGGTGTTCAAAAACTGAAACTATCCTATCCCACGGATTCCGTACAAATGTAAATTTAAACAATTCATTTTTAATTATAGGATATTTTTCTAAGACGGCATGATGTTGGCTGACCTCATTATCATCTTTTTTTCCTCGGGAAATTAGTTCCCTAATTTCAGCAACCGACGAATAACCATCAGGAAGCACAGATGCAATTGATGTGCCGGCAGTACGCGGAATATGAAGAAAAAGATATGGTTTCACAATTCTAATCTCTGGTATGGTTTCTTTGCTCTAACTTCTTGAGCAGTTTCAAATTGTTCTTGTTGTTTTGTTTTATCAACATTCAGCGGATTTATTCTGTTATACACATGCATGACTTCTGGAATGTATGTCGCCCTTTCTGCTGCCATTTCTAACAGTGGTAACATTATAGCCTGATCATAAGCAACTTTGTAATATCCCTCAGAGTTTTTTAAATCATCATGGTTGATTTCTTTCCACAGCTTATGTTTGAAAGTTCTAAGATGAGAAGCTCTCCACTGATCCGTTCTAAAAGAATTATTGTTTATAATGTCCTGTGGATATTGTGAGGGTTCTACCCCTTTCTCACCATGTGGAGCATATACATAGCTACCGTAGGTCATTAAGCAATCTTGCGAGTTATATACTTTTTCAAGGTGACTCAAAGTCTTATTAGATGGCAACCAGTCATCTCCATCTAATAGTATAATAATATCTTCATCATCAATATCTTCAATATTTCCTATAGTTTCAGCAATATTGCCCAGAGCATATTTTTTATCAAGGTTTTGAACCAATTCAAATCTATCATCGCTCGCTGTTGATAGAGCAGCAATTGTCGGACTACGATCATCTGAACAATCATCAATCATATAACATTTAAAGTTTTTATTATTTTGTCTCTTTAAACTGTATATCGTTCTGCCAATAAAACCTTCGGTATTATAGAACGGAGTTATGATTCTAAACGTTTGCGATGGTTCTTGTATCTCAGTTATTGGAGTTTCACAATTCCAGACTTCTTCTGTCACTTCCCAAAATGCTTCTGGTCGATCATACATATATTCCAAGCATGAATCGGGTGTCGCAAACCATTCTTCATCTTTGTGTTGTACATTATCATTGAGAATTAAATCACAATCTAATATCTTGGCCTCAATTGTAAAACGAGGGCAAGTGTCTCCTCCCTTGGGCAAAAAGATGATGCCTCGCGAAGAGGCTAATTTTTCTAGTACTTCTTTATATTCCAATCCACCAACAAGTTCATATTCTAAATTATTTCGTTTTGCATATAATACACAATCTTGAGTGCCTTTAATCCAAGATTGAGAATTGATAATCAAATATTTATTATTTTTCTTTTTATTACGTAAGCTATTAAGATAGTTTAATGTCTCGTGCGTAAACAAAGAACTTAATACATGATTGTTTGCTTTCTCAAGAAAAGGAAATTGTTCCATATATCGCTGCTTTTGATCGTGACTCATCCACATCACACTTTTTGCATGCAACATAAACATGGTAACTGCCTTAGCTAACTGTGTCTTTTGACAATTGCAGCTACCTTCTTCAATAATATGTTTCTCTGGTGACCGATAATTACAAAATTTATAATCGTATTCAATAACAGAATATGAGAGATTTTTAATTGCATAAACCAAACATTCAAGATTTACTTCTGTGAAATTTCCAAAAATCCAGAAGGCATCTTTGTATTGTTTCATTACCTCAATTGTTAAATATCTTGAATTAATTTGAGCGACTGGTAAAAGACTTGTTTCTATCAATGTTTGAGTTGATAACTCACCGCCACCAACATAATCTTTGATAAATAAATCAGATACAAATACTATCATTACAATGCCTCAGAAAACAACTTCTCAATTTCATCCATATCGTTTACGACGGTTTGTGAAGGGGCCTGTGTGTGAACAAGGTTCACGAACTTCTCATACATTTTTTCTTTACTAAATCTTTCTTTGAGCGCCGATGCATATTCAGTTGCTGCCATCTTCTCGCCAGATAGGATGTCATTATAACATTTTCGCATTTGTTCTTTTGCAGAGGTTTCTCTCGGGTTTGCCCACATTGATTCTTTAATTAAAACATTTTCCCAAACTACTTCTTCGGGCACATGATTAATATCAAAAGCGACATTATAGAAAAATTCTTTACCCTTTTCATCAACTAAGAAATCAAGTTGACCCGACCAACCGGTACAGACGATTGGTAGGCCGCTGTATGCTGCCTCAAACAATGGTAGTCCAAAACCCTCACCGTGAGGAAAAGAAAACATAGCCTTGATTTTTGGTGTTTTGTATAATGAGTGCATTTCAGCTTCTGTCATATCTCCGTGTATAAGATAAAGTTTACACTTTCTATCAGGATATTTATTAGCAATCTGCTCTCTGAGACGTGTGAACATATGCTCACGATCAATAACAGAATTTTTGGCCACGTTGGTTTTAACTATAAGACCCACTTCATCATCATGAAACTCTTCTATGAACCATTTAACGGTATTGGCCATATTTTTTCTGGGGCCCCATTGGGCAACTGAGAGGAAATTGATATCATGTTCAAGTTCTATTTCTAGCGGCGGGACGTCCTCGTAATCTTTAACAGCATAATTAACATAATCAATTGGTTTTTCTAATTTTAGTTCTGCCGGTTGGCCATTCAGTTCACCCTGATAAGACGTTTCTTTAAATGCTGTAGTCGAAAAACTGGATACCACAATGACGTTGTTCATAACTTTGTTTATAATTTCTAACCATTGTGCTGAAACTGCGGTTGATTCAATGCCGGCAGTATATCCGATATTAACAGTCGCCATTTCTTCAAATTCATTTGGAATTGTGATCTGAAGGGACATGTCAAATTTACCGCCTTGATGAATATAACCTACCGTTTTCTCGATGGTATGATCGATGAATTGGCGTTCTTCAGATTGGTCAGAAATCCACGACGTTTGTCCCCATACCAATGGTTGAATATAAATATCAAACAAATCTTCTCGCGAGCGCAAAGCTCTTAAAGCAAATCGTGATTGTTCTCCGTATCCACTACGAGTAAGGACCGGTCCTTTTAAAATTATTTTCTGTTTCATGCAACCTCCATAAAGTGCCACGAATTATAATTCTTTCTATTTTCCCAAGAGCCATGTTTTTCAATAAAGTCATCTATAATTTGGACCCATTGTTTTTCATAATTTTCAAAATTATAATTTTCTAATACGTGCTTTCTGCCTGCTTCTGCCATATCTTCATAGCGTTTCTTAGGTAATTTAATTGCTTTGGTTAACATTTTTTCAAAATCTTGTTGACTTATACGATCTTCATAAATATACGGTACTTGAAGAGAACCAATTACTGATTTTGATGATGGTTGTATACCCCACCCAAACCATTCTTCTCCATTTGTAACTTGCTCTTGAAGGCCGCCAGTCATATTAACAATAATAGGGGAACCACTAGAGAGTGATTCAAGTGTTGATAAACCAAAACCTTCGGCATCTGATATATTAATTGTGTAATCACAAGCACGATAGAGGCCAGCTAGCTCTTCTGGTGAGACTTTATTAGTTGATAATAGTACCTGACCGTCTTCCAAACCTAACTGTTGGATCAGATGTGGTAGAGGTTGCCCATGGGGGTCTTCGGCATCGGTATGCATTAATAATGTGGCTTTATCGTGCCCAACTTTATCTAACCACTCTTTAAACCACCAGATCAAAGTTCCCGATTGTTTTCTCCTAGCGTTCCTGTTATTCCAGAAAAATACCTTTTTCTTGGGATTTTTCATACTAGAATGTTGTTCGATGGCTTCTCTAATCTCTTTTGTCTTCGCATGATCTTCTGGTGTGATGGGCGGACGGAAGATATTAGAATGTACTGCGTGTGGTAAATATCGGCTTTCAATAGTTGGCGCCACGTCCTGCAATATTTTATGAGTTACCTTAGATATGCAAACAACCATATCATTTGATCTATAATATCTGCCATTAAATTGTGGTGCAGGGAAATTATCCCACACATGATAATACATCATTGGTACATTCGCGCGGACTTCGTTTTCAATTTCCCAAAGCCATTCATAGAATCGTGGGTCTGTCATAAACCATAAAACATCCGGCTTTTCTTTTTGTAATAAAGAGCGGATAATCTCATGATTTCCATAACCGTCGACAGGGTATATAACCCAGTCGTTACCCCAGCCCTCCACTTTGACGGGCCTATAATCGTTGTGTTTGATCGCGCCCCCCAAGCAAATGAATTGGTACCTGCCGGTCTTAAGAAGTGCTTCTATCATATATTTAGTTTGTGTTCCCACACCCGAGGGGGAGAGTGGATGGTCAGATAAGACCAAAATTTTCTTTTTTGTCATTTATACCTCATGGACAATGTTCCGTGTTAAAAAATTTGCAGCCGTAGCCGCCAGTACAAGATAAACGATTCTTTATATATCGCTTATTTTTTATATTATACAACGCTGTATTCAAAAGTTTAAGCGCATTTTTAGTTTTTATATTTCCGCTCGTTACCCTAAAAAATTCTACATTGTTATTTTTTGCTGTACGTTTAAGTAGGGCAAAATGAGTCTCTACATTTTTTGGATTAATTTGCATTTTTTGGCAAAAGAAGTGTTTGTACAAAGTAAGTTGATAATTTATTATTTTGTCTGAGCGCTTTTTAGAATCCCAACCCCAAGAGCACGTTTTCCAGTCAAAAATATGAACCTTTCCATCAGGTGTTGTTACCACAGCATCAATAAAGCCCTTAAACTTATGCTCCTCTTCATCTTCAATATCTTCCATTAAGGGCATTTCAACTGCTAAAACTTCATATTCTTCAAAATATTCATCTAGAGCAGCAGTAATCTCTGGAATAATACGCTTGCCTTGACTTACCATATCAAGAACCAAACTTTTATTAATATCTATGTCTGCCGGTAAATCAGATATATTGTTTTTTAATTCTTTTACAAAGAAGTCACTTTCTATTTCTTCTTTTAAAAGCTTTTTCTCGCAGACAGTATGCATTGCTGAACCAAATGCAGTATACTCGTTTCCTTTAAAGCCATCAATTTTATCAACTCGCGTGAGTTTATGATAAAAGGGACAGAACTTCCAATCTTTTAATTCAGAATATGATATATGTGACATGTTAAACCCGTTTTGTATAAAATAACACACACAATCCTAAATGTCAAGGAAATCAATGTTATTAATTTTTTCAAGTTTATTATAAAGTGCCGGCGAAATTTGTTTTAGATATGTATGTTCATTGGGGAACATATAGAATTCTGTAAATCCAGTGGCGAAGTATTCTGATAGGGCGGTAGGTGCATATGGGTTGATGAAAAGTCCTCTGGCAATTTTAGATAGTTTATCATAACCCACATCTTTTAGCAGAAATTCATCAAATTCCTGATCATATTCAGGATCCATAAAGAGTCTTTTGGGTGCCTTAAATCCCACAGACCATAAAAGATTATAAAGATGTTCTCTTTTTCTCAAAAACTCGTCTTTAATTTTTGCATCTGCATATATTACTTGTCCATAAGCAGCTTCAACGGCGTGAGCCGCTTCGTGGATCATATTTTCAAGTAACTCATCTTCACCTATTTGAATATTACTGACGTGGATTGCTCCATCTTTATAAAATGCAGTCAAATTTCTTTCTTCAAACTCATCAAAATGACCAATAATAATCATTTCTACTTCGCTCAATAAGTGAGTGGGTATTAGCGATTCAAGTCTAGAAACAATTTTTTCAACATCAACGGAATCGTCCAATATTTGATCTTTAAAATAAACGTGTATTCCAGTTGAAGTATAAAAATTATTAACTTGTTCCATCACTCGCTTTTGCGAGGCCTGTATGTAGTCCTTGAGCATCATCTAATCCTTGTTGGTAGCCTCTTAAATAGTTTTCTTCAGCATATGCAAAGGCAAATTCTGGGAAATCCGCGGCCAAAACTTCTGCAATCATATTAACCGTTACATCTTCTTCATCTAATTTGGTGCCCACATATTCAACTAAGTACTCTTTCAACTTTGTATCAATGTTTACTTTCATAGCCAATAAAGGGTTGGTATGTACATCATTTTCTGTAATTATTTTTTCTTTACTCATTTTCTTCCTTATAATACTTTAGACGCCAGTGTGGCGAGTTCTGAACGTTCTCCTTTTCTAAAGGTTACGTGTCCAGAAATATGATAATCTTTAAAACTTTCAACAGCATGTGCGAGACCATTTGAGGTCTCGTTCACATAAACATTGTCAATTTGTTCGATATCTCCAGTTAAAACTATTTTAGTTCCCTCTCCTATACGAGTGATTATAGTCTTAATTTCATGTTTTGTTAAATTTTGTGCTTCATCAATTATAATAAAAGCATTTGCAATTGAGCGGCCGCGGATATAGGTGAGGGCCTCAATTTCAATTTTACCTTTTTCCATATACATTTCTAAATTTGTTCGGTCACCCATCAAAAACTTCAAATTGTCTTGAATAGGCATTAACCATGGTAACATTTTCTCTTCCATGGTGCCCGGGAGGAAACCAATATCCTTTCCAAGAGGTTGGACCGGTCGCGAGACTATTAATCGAGAATAATGATTGTTTTCTGTTCTTAGCCCAATAGTTTGTTGTAGACCGGCAGCAATTGCCATTAATGTCTTTCCCGAGCCGGCTCGGCCAATAAGTGAAACAATCTTAATATCTGGATTTAATAGTAAATCAATAGCAAAGGCTTGTTCCTTGTTCCTTGCGTCTATGTTCCAATCCGGGATACTCTTATGGATTACTTTTTGCAAAGGCTTGTGGTGGCTATTAAAGCGCGCTAAAGCAGACTTTTTCTCATTTGAGTTGGATACTAACATGATATATTGGTTAGGACACCATATTTCATCAGTTTCATCCTCAAGAATGGTGATTTCTTCGCCGGCATAATAACGATCAATTATTTGTTCGTCAACAGCTTGTATCACAAATCCATTATATAGCTCATCTGAATTAATGACTGCTCTTTCCGATATATAATCTTCTGCTGTAATCCCTATAGAATCACATATAACACGCATGTTGATATCCCGGGACACCATTATGGTCTTTCGGGATTCACTAGAAGATTGTATTGCCATGGCTGTTGCAATAATTGTATGGTCCGGGTGTCTGATATCTAGATCCGGAGGAAATATTATATTATTTAATGAGGAATAGGATACCACTTTCAGCATCCCCATCCCTTTGTTGATCCTAACACCTTTTTCTAGGTTGCCCTTTGCACGAAGCTCATCTAATGTCTTAATAAATATGCGTGCATTGGCACCGACAGAATCCTGTCTTTTTTTATGACCATCTACTTCTTCTAATACCTTCAGAGGTATGAAAATATCGTGATTATCAAACTTATAAATTGAGCCAGCATCCGTCAAGTAAACGCTGGTATCTAAAACATAATTTTTCTTAGCCATATACCTATTTCAAGCCTAATGTATATAGTCGCTAGCGACATTTTTTTATTATCTGCCAATCAGCTACAAATACTATTGGTTTATCTCCTTTTTGGTATGGTATACCATAATTGCGGAGTTTGTTAACTTCTTTTTCATCAACAATTTGAGCTTCCCAACCATCAACCCCCAATTTATGTTCCGACTTAGACGCAATATAGCGTTTTTTTAATATAACACAAGTATTTGGGGCCCCAAAGGATTTTACAAGGACTTTATCGTTTTTGGCGTAACGTCTTTTCGACTTCATAGATCTTATTTATTGTGGCCGAAGAGGCCGGAGGGAGCAATAATACGCGGAAACAGAAAAATGCAGCTAGAAACATAACTAAGGCTAAAACTGTCATTTCTGCTATTACTTCCACATAAGTAATTATTGCTTAATAAAAAAATGGAGCGGGAGACGAGATTTGAACTCGCGACCTTCTGGATGGCAACCAGATGCTCTACCGCTGAGCTACTCCCGCATTCCACCAATCTGGTGTATTTGTTTTCCATGTTGCAAAGCGCGCTTTTTCACCCATATAATAGGCCCGGTAAGCTGTTACCACACAATCATTCTTATATTGTTCTGGCATTGCTTGTGCAAATGGTGTAAGTTCTTGTTTGTCAAACATTATGTTCATTGCCCGGGCATATTCGATGACACGCTGGCTTTTATGAATCTTTCCATATCTCTTGGTATATTCACGACTCAGAGCCATTCCATGTTCAATAAGCCAATCCCAATTGTCCCGGGACTGGCCGGCCCACAAAGTACAGGGATGATGTTTGTGAGTGGCGTTATATGGCATCTCATATCCCTTGGCGGCGCCGGCGGCGCACAGCATTTGTGCTGTTTCTAAAATCATTTTGATCACATGTTTATCACATGCCATACTGGCTGCGATTTGTGGATCTTTGTCTAATACAAAAATATTCATAATATATAATAACCTTTTGCTCTATAGATGTCAAGTGGCTGGGGCGAATGGATTTGAACCACCAACTTCCGGATTAACAGTCCGGCGTTCTGCCAATTGAACTACACCCCAGCATCTTAACCTATATTCAGGCTACCGAGAGGGGTTTCTACTACCACATCCCATCCAAGAAGATCCGGCATTGAGTCAGCCAGATTACCATATGGAATTTCTACTTCTGCTGATAAAGTGCAGAATCCTCTTTTATGATCATATTTTTCGGTTGATGATTCAATGAAATCAAAATCATAAAAATTGTCTGCAATGGTGTCAGAGATAAATTCTCCAAATGTATCATCTCTCTCATATTCTTCCAAAAAGCCTGAGCTTCTCAGTTCATTAATTATATCTTCCCCCCATCTAGTTTGGGCTTGAAGACCTCGCGTAGCGATTAGCTCGCTAAATCTATTAATTACATCAGTCTCTGCCATGGCAGTTTCAACTTCTGTTTCATTGTGAACGAAGACATCTGTTCCTTCGCTATACCGAAGACTAATCATAGAATCTTTGGTCAGGTTTAAACTCTGCAGTTTTTTATAAATGGACATTCTACCTCCTTAGTACCATAAATAATCTTTCCAGATTTTTTGTATATTTGACTTTGAGTCAATAAAACTATTTTTTGGCTTCTTGGGCTCTCTTATGAGCTTCATGCCGGATTCCTCGGGCGTTCTGTTGCCTTTTTTTTGATTACATTTTTTACAAGCCGCGACCAGATTGGTCCAAATTTTTTCTCCACCTCTTGATTTTGGTAATACATGATCTAAAGTGAGTTCTTTGGAACCAAACGATTTTTGACAATATTGGCATGTATGATTATCGCGATGGAAAACAGCTTTCCTACTACAATGTAGTGAATTAAATTTAAATTTTATTACTCTGCACAGAACAATAACCGATGGTATTTTAAATACCCGAGATGTTGAACGAATAACTTTATCATATGTTTCAACTGTTTTGGCTTTCCCAATGAGGCACATAATTAAGGCATCTGTTCCATTTATGACTTCTATCGGTCGATATGCAGCGTCTAATTTCAATGTTTTATATTCAAAAGGGTTTATCATTCCATCGTTATTGCTTAAATTATTAATCATAATATAATTCTTTAGACACCAATTGTCAACCCTAACGATTTGATTTTTTGTTAGACCTCCGAGAAGATCCCAAAACATCAACAACATTTTTTATCAATTCTGACGAGGCAGCGACCTTTTCGTCGCCGCCGATACTCCATAACAATTCAACACCCAATTCTTCACAAACATCTTGTTCGGGAGTGTTAGTTTTGCCGCGGTCGCCACCATTAGCAAAATAAGTAGGTTGTAGTCTTCTTATCGCCTCGCATACTGTACCATCTGAGTCATCAACAGAATCAACGAGAACAACTCCTTTAATAGAATTAAGAATTTCTGCTCTTTGGTTGAAATCCATAAAGACAAAGCCCTTTTTTTCATGCAGCCATGTATCAGAATTAGCAATCACAATTACATTGCCGTACTTAGATGCATCTCGGATCATACGAATGTGGCCGGCATGGACTGGATCAAAACCACCAGAAACCATAATTGTTGGTCCTTCCTCATCATCAAACATATTTTTGTGTATAGTCATCTATATCCTCTAGGTTGTAGTAATTATAACACAGAAAAATCAAAAGTTAAATTAAGTTCCAGTATCTGTTACAGCTATATATCTATACCCAATTTCTACCAATTGACCAGCAGACGGAATCACAGTAAAATAAACGGTATTGTCTGATTCTTGGTAATACCAATCACTGTTTAAAGCTCCATTAATGAAGACCCTAATTGAATCTGGTTCAGCATTATGTGTGAGTTCTATATTTTCATATGGTTCAACTGAGTGTGTTGCATCTGTGACTCCGGGGGACCAATCAGTATCACATATATCAACTATAATTCCACCCAGCATAGATGTGGCATCCATATAACGATTTCCAACATCCATTAAGCTTGGTGGAAAATCACATAAAGAGTCTTCTTGCTCCACATTTACAACGCTAGCCATAAATACGGAACCCATCCTCAAAGAGCCATACCAACTGATAAAATCTGATACCATTGGATATTCAACGTCACTTTGTTCTTCTTCATCTGAGACGAATACAACCAACAGGCCGGCATCAGGTCGCATCCAAGTTGAAGAATATGGGTTGTGATTAATATAATCATATACTGAGTTGAAACCCTCTTCCCATGGCGCCATACTCAGTGTAGCTAACATTGCCGCGGCATCGTCCACATCATCTCCCGGTACCAAAGGAAATTCTGTGCTCGTTACAGATCTAGTAGGATCGGCGCTGATCATAACCAATCTCCAATCAGCTGTTGGCAGTGCTAATAACATGGCCTCCACACCGGACAAAAGTTCTGCATTAAAACGATTCATTGAACCTGACCGATCAATAACCCATAAGATGTCAATACCATCGATGGACATATGTTGAGTGAAAGAATCTATCCATATTTCACCTTCATTAACCGGCACTTCTATTTCAATATAAATTGGTATTTCAACTTCAACAGTCTCAGTTACGGTGATTGTTTCGGTTACCGTTTCTGTTTCGGTTATGACTATAATTTCTTTTTCGCCACCGGCGACGACTGCATAATCTGGCGACGTACAGCCGGCTATTACACCGACTGCAAACAAAAGCAGTCTTTTGATTGTTTTGAGTGCCATCCCTATTACTACGTAGGTTGCGGCATCGAAAAAAGTTGTTGTTCCTTGACTTTTTTTATTTTACCAATACCATCAACGTATATTTCATAATCATATATCGGATCATCTTTTAATATATTTAAAACAACAGATCTTACTCTCTCATCACTTAATGTAGAGATGTCTGGAAAAGCGCAATAATAGACCCATTCATCAACTTTAAATTTCATTTGTAGTTTGGTTTATAATTTTTTAAAACTTCATATAATTTGCCGGGTGAAAGATTCGGTGTTCTATAAATATGTAAATTATCCCACATTACAACTCTAGCTTTAACAAGAGCGTGAGCTATCCACTCAGAACAATACCATTTGTCTCTATGTTTGATTAAATATGGAAATATTTGTGAAAAAATCATACCAGCCCAATCGTATTTAGCTCCATTAGTTTCCTTTATAAAGCTATCTAGTTGCTTAAGTTGATAATCACAAACCGGCTGTCTCCAACTTAATTCAAAACTTAGAAAATCCCAATCTTGTAAATTTTTTACTTCATAGATGGAGCGCGCAGAAACTTTACCAGTGAGCAATGGTGAGATACTAATCCACGTTATTTCATTAGGCAAAACCAGCTCAGCGTGACTATATTGACTTTTAGTCCACCATCTAATAATCTTATTTTTCCAATCACCTTTACCTTTATAAAAAGCAACTTTTACAATCATATCAGTAAACTAGACTCCTGTTTTTAATTATATCAGTAAAAGAATCATCTGGAAAATAAAACAACAAAATCTGAAGGTATACTTTCTACATCTTTAGTTTTGAACCAATATACTATTAATTGATCTTGGTAAATCTCGTAATCGGCACTTCCTAAGAAATACACGTGCCTTTTTATATCTAAAATAACACCTACTAAAGCTTCATCGTCCCAATAAACAAATACCTCGTCTTCTGACACAATATCGCCAATTTCAAATTGGAAATAATCTTTTTCGCCTTGCCACACATTTTAATTAGAGATCACAGATCACGTTTTAATGTTTTTCTCATATATTCAATATTTTGTCTTTTATCTAAAACTGTTTTTTCAACTTCTTCTGTCTCTAAATCAAATTGTTCTTTAACTTCCCATAAAGCCTCTTCAATAGAATCTTCAAAAGCCGGGTGTGTAATTTGGGTGTCCATTGGGGCTTTTATTTTTTTCGTAATCCATTCAAACATAATTTTCTCCTATAAGAAAGCCCCCAGAGGGGGCTTAATAAATATTCGCATTTTTAATAATTAACAACAAAATATTCTTTTTTTTATGGTGGAGACGGCGGGAATCGAACCCGCGTCCAGAATAAATCCAATTGTAGTCATTCACAAGCTTGGTCGGTTTGTTCTTATACTGACAAATATAGATGGTAAATAAGATATCGGGCCCATCACACAAACGATAAATGTTTTGATTTTTACAACTTATCTGTTGTTTTTGATTAGATTGGATAGAAGGCCCTAATCAGCCTCCCAACTATGCCGCTAAGCGTACAGAGTCAAAGTGTAAGTTGTTATTTGCAACTAATTTGTTTGAACTATTGAGGTTGTATCTTACCTGCTTGCACTATTTCTCTTTCTTACCCTGTCGAAACCATGTCATCCCCTTTTTTTGATTTTCTTATTTTTTTGATGATTACTCCGATCGGAGTTCCATCTTCTTTATCTAGCCAAATTACAATTTTTCCACGCTGTTTGAACGTGGGCAATTTACTTTTTATTGCTCTAGAATAGTTGATTTTTTTCTTTGCTTTATTTAGGGCGGCTCTTTCAGTGGAATGTTCACTTATGAAATCACCTTGAATATAATGGCCGTTCCATTTATATACTTTCCACATTACAATCCTTGTTCAATAAGATCCCTAATATATTGTTCTGAGAAACCTGAATGGCCACTATAGAACTTCATATTCCTATCAATATAGAGATATGTTGGAAACCCTGTTAAAGCATAACCGCTAATTGCTGTGGAGTCAAGCATTTTTTCTCTAGAACCCATTAAAACAGGGGAAGTGGTTATGTTATGTGTTGTGACCCACTCATCTATATCTTCTTCAGTGGGTGGCTGTGCTGGCGTATAACCATCAATAAGAATAGTAACGAAATGTACACCCTGATCAACATAATCATCTTGTATTGGTTGTGCCGAATAGCCTGCAGTTTGACAAGGTCCGCACCACATTGTTGAAAAATCTAAAACAATAATATCGCCCTCGTGTTTATATAAATCCCATACATCACCATTTTGATCTAATAACCTAAAATTACATGGTGTGTCGCCTATATCCACGTGCTGACAATTATCATCAGCTATGGTCCCTACCGGCTCAAGTATCTCTTCTTCTTCTTCAATTTGTTCGAATTCGCGGCTATCAACTTGTAATTCTGCCGCACAGCTGATCATTAACGCCGCAATAAAATACAGTTTTTTCATATAATGTCCCTAAAATAACTAGGTTCTATTAATTACTAAAAACCTTTACGATCAAAAAAATCCTGAATTTTGAATTTTTTAACCAATTTAACAAACGATAGATAATCTAACCCCAGAAAGCGAGCTGCATCTTTTTTAGATTCAGTGGCTGAGATTGAGAATTTCAATATAGCTTCCTGAACAATATATTTAGAATTTCGCCAGACATCAAAGCCATACATACGATTTTTTATAATTTTACTTGACAGTTCTAATTTTAGTGCTATAATATCTTCTAATGACATATTATTAACTAACACTAACAGATCATCACTAACAAGTTTATTATCTTTCAATTTATTTATAATGCTTTTATGTTTAGTTTTAGAAACCATCATAAATTAAAATCAATTTCTTCACCACCACTACTATCATTATCAGGTTGTGATTGTTTGGCTGTATCGTATGCTTGATTTGTCGGTTCTTCTCCACCCACTTCTAATTCGCCTTCAAATTTATCAAAATATAATTTTAAATTTGCTATCAAGTAATCATAAAACAAGTCTTGATCCTCAGCATTAGACAATAGGTCATACGCATCAATTATCGAACTTTCTATTTTCTTAAAGCTAGCATATGCCATATTCCGACCGGTCACGTCGGCGCCTTCAATTCCAAAATCGCTTCTAGGATCTTCCTCTTCCTCTGGCTCAACTGAAGCATCGGGGTCAATATCAATAAATTTTTGATCCTCATCATCAACAATATCAATCTCTAATTCTTCTTGAATTTCATTGGTATCATCCAGTTGTTCTGCATCGTTATTAGCTTCCACAGGAGTGAGTGCTCCCACAACTGCGTTGACGATATGTGAACGAAAGGATTCTCTCTGTTCTAAGCTCGTGGTGAGTAGTTTATAATCAGTTTCTAAAATCGGTATAATTTTTTTAAGCAGATCTTCTAAAACATTAATTCCGGTATTGCCATGTGGTGCCGGATCGTTATCGGGTGTACCGCCTTCTTTCAACAGCCGGGCTTCCACGTTAATTAACTTGCGAACATATTCACGAAGCTTAAGCTCGTCAGCGACTTTCGTTTGTTCAGTTAATGACCTTTTCTTCTTGACAACACGTATTGCTTGTCTTATACTGTTTCTGAGAGTTTCTTCATTCATTGCAACATGCCTTTTCCTATAATTAGTTTCATAACTTCATCTAACATACTTAAATCAACATTTTCTGTTTTATTTGTTTTAAGTCTGCTTTGTCTTTCTTGTTCAGCGTTTTCTTCTTCGACGTCAACTCCGGGCCAGTTTGGTTTCGCGGCTGGTGCACCTTGGACCGCCCCGCTGCTCATAGATGTGGCTTCGTTTACTTCTTTTTGGCGAGGGCCCATTCCAAATATTGCGAGAAGTTCAAAAACGTTTTCCTCACCAACAAACTCTTCTAATTCGTCTATAGCTTTAATATCAGTTTGGGCTTTTGAGATTAAATCTCGCATATCAGTCGCCCTGAAGGCGGTGCCTCCTTGACGATTAAAGGCCTTTACAGCATTAGATTCTAAATCCATAACTTCAACACCTTCTTTTACATCTTTATCACTTACAAAAAGCCACCGGTGCCAATCTGGAATATCAGATTCTTCATCTACGGGCTTATCGCTGGCACCCAATATAACTTTATCGCCGGCCTTGAGAATTCCATTCTTACCAATCATATCAAGTGTACCACCTATAGGTGATGGTTCCTGAGATATTCTTAAATCTATTTTTGGATCCGCAGATAAGCCGGCAGATGTTAACAAAAGCTTCCAAATATCTTCAGCATGCTTGGCATTCACGATTGTACCGTCATCTAACATACGGTTTTTCTTCTTGGGGCTTGAAATTAAAATAATTACGCGGTCGATATCACTTCTTCTAGCATACTGTTCAACCATTTTTAGGTGACCCATATGCGGGGGCTTGAATGCACCGGGCACAAAGGCGATTGTTTCTCCGGTGTAATCAGCATCAACTACAGGATCCTCATCCTCGTCTTCCTTTACTGGTTTGTGTTCATACCCTACAAAATCTTCTTCATCTTCAGCCAATAAGCCGTTTACATAGCCCATGACCGCGTTATAAACGGTCGGGAGCGCGTTTTCTTCCTCTACTATATCTACCAGAGGGATGCCGTTTAAAACATCCTCATAAACGGATTGTGGGAGTTTTGTATATTCGTGTTTAGCAGCTTTGATCTCTGCTAGCCATTCATCAATGGTTCTGGTCATTTCACGATCTTTAGATATTCGGATGGTGAAATCTTCTGACGCGTCCTCCGTCATACCAGAGCGCCTAGCTCGGCCAATAATCTGATTAGCCATGGCAAAGGCGCCTGTTAATTTATAAATTTTATCTGAGCCCGGCGGATATTCGAATACCACACCTTCCATAGAAGAAGCAAGGTTTTCAATATCACCAAGTTTTGCGAGTTGCTGGTCAACGAGTTCACCCATTTTTTCATCGCCAGATGCTTGCAAGTTCTTAAGATAAGCAATTGATTGTTCAAGTTCGCTGCGCATGCGTGCAACTTCTTCGTTATTATCACTAACGAAATAACTCTTGACGCCGCGGAGCGCTTCAATAGCAAAATCACTAATAGCTACTTCAAGCGGCTTTAAAACACTCGCAATATATTTTCTAGATTTGGTTTTAGAACCAAGAGTAGACACGGTAGATTGCAGCTCTTTTGGTAGACCCTTTTTGAGTTTGACAACAGTAATACCCTGCTCTTTAGCCTCATCAGGCTGCAGCATTAGAGTAATGAGCTTCTCGGTAATATCAGATGGAAGATCTACTTGTTCGGCATACTTTCTAACAACTAATTCAACATAATCACCTACAGTAGCATCCATACCAACAGGACCGGCAAATGATTGAATTTTGGAAGTCACATCTTCTAATGCAGAGCCATCAGCTAGCTTTTTGAGAGCAACGAGTTTGGGGCCGTGAATGTTCCAATTTTCGTCTCCTACTTTCTCAACGGCGCCATCTACCAAGCTAACGAGCTTAGTAAATTTTTGTTTTGTCAGCTGCCTCATCTCAGGAGTGACTTCTTCCTCTCCAAAATCTTGCAATCCATGTAAAACAACATTTGGGGCAGAATACAGAATAATATTAGGATTCCCGGGATACATTATTTCCATGTTAACATACCTCTGGCCGTTCGCAAAGATTGCCTCTAGGTCATCTGGGCTAAGCCCTCGCAAAGCTGTAGAAATAGCTTTAAACCCGTTTGTAAAGGCACTCTCGGCCGGATGGCCTTTCCATTTACTAATATATTCATCGGTGGTCATACCACCTTTCTTAATATCGCCGGCATTACGCGCTGTGCGCGCATCTCCGGCCCGGGCCACTTCAACTTCACCATTCGGAGTGATAGTCCAACTCAAAAATAAGTTTTGGCCATCAACCTTTTCGGTAGCGTTAGTGATCTCGGCATTCGCGACTTTGCCGAGGATATCAACAATTTCATTGAAAGTTAACTCAGTGTCTTCCGACAGGTGAGCCATATGGCCGGCCACACCACCCATTATTCGTCACCCATTGATTCTTCTAAAATACTCACTTTTTCTTGAAGTACTTGCATTTCATTTTGCATTCTACGAGCATATCGCTTGACTTCACGAAGATGTTGTTTAGCAAGCGCAAAACGTCGCTGCTCCGTCATGGTGCGTGGTTTAAACTTTGATATTATTTCTTGGAGACCTTGAATATAAGTAAAGATGCTTTTTTCATCAATATCTTCATTTAAAAAATTTCTCCATTCTGAATCTAACGACATATGCTGCTCCTGAGTTGTTTGTAATAATAAAAGCCTGTAAATGAACTTATTTTTTATCTTTTTAAGTTCAATATTGTGTCTAACTTTTATATTTACCGGTCACGAAATTAGCCCTTCTTAGTTCTGTTTTCATTAACAATTGCGATGGCCTTTTTGAGTACTTCGCGGATTTTAGCCTCGTTGTATCTTCCACCACCGGGCTTTGTGCCTCTTCTACCGGGCTTAGCATGCGGTTCTCTCTTGTGAGATGGTGACTCCTCAAGATCTTCCTCGCCTTCCTCTAATTCTTCTGCGTCTGCAGCTTCTTCAAGTTCTTCGGCGTCGGCAGCTTCTTCAAGTTCTTCGGCGTCATCACTCTCATCGAGTGTTTCATCAGCATCAGCAGCTTCAGTTACATCCTCTTCAGCCGCTTCTTCGGTAACCGCTTCTTCAGTAACTTCTTCTTCGCTCTCTGCTTGTAATTCACCTTTTCCATTAAACTCATTAAATTCCTCTAAGGTGTTAAATTTAAATCCCCATGCTTCAGCAAGTAGGGTAGAAATTTCTTTTTCTTTCCAATCATTGAATGACATCTTATAGTCTCCTTCTTGTAGATGTTCGTAATAAATAGTCTCGTTTTTCGCTTTAAGCATGTCTTCAAAATCTCTTAAACACATACTACCGTCTTTATTGGCCAATTCTTCAGCCTTTCTCATTAGCGGATCCTTCTGCGCATATCCCGGCCCAAGATATTCAGAACCATCAAACATACCATCACAATGTTGTTTATGATGTACCAATTCATGACCAAGAGAACGCAAAATATCTTTTGGATGTCTGCGATTTACATATAAAGTTATAGACTTTTTAGATGGTTCATAAAAACCAGTTTTTCCAAGCGGATTATTAGCATTTGGTTCGTCCCTTCTTAAAAATAATCTTGGTGGGCTATCAAAGCCAATGTGTTTTTGCGCAAAAGGGATAAATTGTTTTATTAAATCTTTAAGAATATCATCCACAATATAGACTCCTAATAATATAAATAGTTATAGATCTAATCAAGTTTTATTTTCTTTAGAAGTTTGTGATACAAGCTTGAGAGTAAAAGTAAAGAAACTCAGTTCACTGCTGCTATTATCTAATGGAATAACCTTTGATACAGAAACCAGCCGGCTCGAGTGCACTTCATTTTGTATACTTACCAATACACCAAAATATTCAACCCAATCATTTAATTCTTCAGACCATTTAGACCAAGACACAATATCACCAACATTTAGAATGTCTGCGTTGGAAGATCCGAATTCTTTTTCTTGTTTCATTTTAACAGTTTATAAATATATACAACAGTCGAAAAAATGCTTTATATAGTATGATTGCTGGATTTTAAATTCATCCCAGCAATAACTGCTAGGAGTGTAATAACACTTATTTCATACCCAAAACAACCATAAAAAATCCATGAGCTGATCAAAAATAACAAGAATTTCCAAAAATAACCAAACGTAAATAACATATTAATTAAAACCTATTTCTTCTAATTCATCATAGGGAACAGCAAAAAGATAATTTCCATCATAAACCAAAATTCTCTCAAGTTCATCCGTATCATAATTAACAACATAAACCCTCGCGCCACAAATTAATCTCATGTGAGTTCTCTTTGCTGGCACCCAAAACCATTTCTCGGCTTTATTCTTACCTTTGCATTTCAAGTAAGAGGGTTTAATTAATTCTTCCTTAGACGTCCCGGGTTTGCCAGAGATTTGTCTTATGATTTGTTTTAATCTTTTTTCATCTAAATTTTCCCATGCCATATTATAAACCAGAATTGAGTATTTTTAAAAACGCTTCACAATTTTTTCTGCTATGTGAAGAGTCTATAAGTAAATACTGTTGATTTAATTCATTGAACAAAGGATCGGTACTATCCATGAAAAAACTCTTATTATACCAAAGCCATCTTACAATAAAGTTGTCTTTTTTTGATTCAATTACAATTCCAATTTTTAATTTTTTATTATTACATGGAGCATAATGACAGACTAAATTGCCTAAAGAAATATCATCCATAAAGAAAATATAACTTGATTTATAAAAATGTCAAAATCATATTATATGATTATAAGCTAAAATAAATCCAGTTATTGCCTGTACAATCATAAAAATTGTAACTGCTTTTGTTCTGAATACTTTTAGATCCTCAACTTCATTAAATTTAGTTTGTAATTGCGAGGGAGAAGCAATTTCATCAATTTTTTCTTTCCATGCTTTAAGTTCTACAACTCTATCTTCTTTTGCTTTCATTAGAGTCATTTCTTGCTTTATATCTTGAAGCTCCTCTCTCAATGCATCAATCCCGATTGATAAAGATTCAAGTTGTTCTAAAACTAGCCTAGAATATTCGCCCCATCCACTATTTGTATGTGCCATAACAATTGTTCTCCCTTGTTTTAACTAGTTGTCGGTCTAGCATTCAATTTGCTGAATTATGTGGTGACCTTCATTCTTTACAACTTTATATATTACTAATTGAAAATCTTCTGGTTTAAGGGAGTTTATTTCTTCATTGTCGCAGACTTTTGTCTTGACGTCGGCAATATTCTTTTCAGAATCTTCATAATATTCAATTCGGTTGATGTTTGATTTTCCGTTATTCATAATTTTATTTTTCATCATCGCAACCATAACATCACCCTTTGACTCACCTTGGGTAGCCATGACTCTCACATCATTTACTTTTGTATCAATGCCAATATCGTTAAGATAATCTATAATTGGTCCGATAGAATTTCCTCTTCTAGCCGTCAAAATATATGTTTTAGAATTCTCTGGAAAGTTTCTTAATATATCAGTCACTACTGTAATTTCATCCGGTTCTTTTACGATCGAAAAATCTTTTAGGTTAATATCATAACCAAGCGCCTGCAGATCCCTAACGGGATCAAATGTTTCAATGCTCTCGGCTTTTGCGGCTTTCTTCATATAATCCTCAAACTCTTTTTGATTCCTTAAGGTTTTCTCGTTGCCGTTTGGATCCGTAACATATGTATTTGACCTCGTATGGGTTATTGTTTCGTCAAAGTCGAAGATGCGAAGGGTCGTGATAGGCTCTTCCATCTCTTCCTTAACAAACTTCCGCCAATTTTCAAGTAGGAGTTTCATTTATAGTTTTTCCCAAATTGGCTCGGCTGTGGTCTGTCCAGAAATAGCACCGAAGGTTCCGTTATTACCATTGCCGGAAGTGTCTGCAATAGTATTTCCGCTTCCTTCACTGAATCTCCAATATCCCACAAGATCATCATCACCTGTGTAATTGTGTTTAATTCCATTGTTATATACTTCATTAGCGAAAGTTCCATCAGAATCCTTGCAGACATTATAAATAGCTACATTAGTAAGAGCACAAGCAAAGCCTTGAGTATATGAACCGTCGGTATTGCGACCTCCAAAATATATTGTCCTAGCTGCCGTTTGGTTAGCCCAACGAGTATTGGTATTGCTAGTCATTCTTGGATCATTATTTATCCACATTCTAACTTTCCTTTCGCCTGCTCCTTTATCATCGCCAGTATATGTTATCACCCAATTATACCATTTACCTACTTCCATTGGATTGTTTATTCCCGTAACATTAGTGCCTCCAATGCCCACGTTTATATTTCCATTTGAGTGAATACCAAATTTAAATCGTGACTCCGGTGAATTGTTCTTAGAACCTAAGATAACCGAGGTTTGATTCATTGCTTCATCTGGTCTAACCCAAAAAGAAATAGTAAACCCATTCCAAAGTTCGTAAGTATCAGGATTGAAAGTAGTTGTTGCATATGAGTCTGTTGCACCGGCCCTATCGCCACTGAAAACCAAGGCATAATTATTTATAACATATTTTTTCTTGGATCGCCCGGGCTTCCGGCGGTATGCTAATAGGTTGTCACGCTTAAACATCTCCATTGCACGCTCAAAATCTAAATCAGCCAACCTTTGATTAAGAGGATCGGATAGCCAACTATCCCAGTTAAGCTCTTGAAGAGAGGGTTCGCGATTTTGGATTATAATCCTTATTTCTTCAAGCTTATCATCCTTTTGGTGTCTCTCTTTTATCTGAGCCAATAAGCTGTCGAACTGTTTCTCCCATTTTTGGTCGGCTATTTTTTGTTTTCTTTGTATGTGTTTCTGGTGAAGGCGTTCGTTTTCGCGTTGTTCCATAAGAAGTTTTCTACGCGCAGCGATCTTTTCTTGTTCACGAAGTTCGGCTTCTATTTTAGCAACGCGTTGAGCCTCTTTCTCAGCCTCCAAATCAGCTTCTTTTGCCCACTTCCTTTTCAGCTTTTCTTGCTTGCGTCTCATTTGTTCTATAGTTAACATTTATATCCCTCGCCAAGTTTCAAGTAGGAGTTTCATTTTACTTCGTCAATAGATTTATCCATCTCATCGTCAAAGTCAGATCTGATCCAAACCATTGAATTAAACTTTGCTCTCTTTCTATCAAGAATCAAAGAACCTTGAGGTCTTACAAGTTCTCCAACCACGTCTACACCTTCAAAGTCAATTTCAGTTTTTTCCTTGTAAATAACTTTGGGTTCTTCTTCCTTGTCGTCGGCATATGCAACTCCGGAGAGCATAAATAATACTAAATATCTCATTCTGGTTCTTCCTCTATTTTGCTGTGTTTCTCAGACTTATTATGGTCTACAGATACGGTAAATGCGATGAGACTGCTGCACGCAAACCATAATATGAATAGTTCAATCACCCCCATATACCTCATAAAGCTCGGTATCATCGTCATCGGAGCTGCGATGGACCATCTTTTCTAAACACTCTAGTTTTGAGGAAACCGCATCTGTGTACCAAAAAGGAAACACGGAGTGAACCAGACACTTAAGTTCTAGTTTTTTGAGAAATATTATGATTCGCCATGCATTGAACATGTGTTCGCAATATGTTTCCCCTTGTTCATTGGGGTGATGTGTGAATTTTTTTAACATTAGTTATCATAAACCTTATCTGTGGTATCATTTGCAAGTGTTGCGGCCGTCATCATATCTTTGAGATCTACTTCTTTAAGTATGAGATTGCCCGTTTTTGGTTCAAAATACATTCCTATTAGATCACCTTTAGTTACACTTTTTATTTCTTCTTCGGTTAAGACTATCTCTCCGCCATTCTTTTTGACTAAAATTGTAAGAAGACTAAAGAGATACTCTGGATCCTCTAAATACTTGCTCATACTCTTCCTAAAAATCCTTTCCAATTATTAACAACTGATTCGTTTGTTTGCATATGTGATGGCTGACGAGCATTCACAAACTGAGCTAGCACTCTATTGAATACCACGTTAAGGTTGTCTTCATCATCCATCTCGCCCTCTACAAGCTCTACAAACAATCCAGCCATAATATCGGGCTCATCGGCGTTAATCGAGAATATAGCGGTATATTTAGCCTCTCCAGCGTGTTCCACTGTTGTGGCGTTCATTTGTAAGTAATATTCAGTGTTCTGCTCTTTTCTTGGTGCTTCTAAAAGTTGTTTTCTCAATTCAATTTTAAAGTCGCGAGAATCAAGAATATCGAAAAGTACACGAATGTCTAATCCTAAATCTTCTGGATCGTAATAGTGAGAGTATCGTGCCGTGGATTCATATGACTCAGTGTATTCTCCATCAGTTTCAAGATCCCATTCATAAGAAGTGAGTTCACCATCTTCAATTTCTTCGGCTAGCTTAATATAGGCACCGCCTTCCATTTGTCCGTGTTTCTTGAAGTATTCAGTAAGGATTGCTTCCCAAGTGTCTCTTCTATCATCAATTGCACTATCGATCTTTTGACAAGCATCATTAAATTGCTCAGGGAAAGAAAAATATGACTCCCCGGCAATTTCAGGATGTTCAAAGTTAACTTGAATGGTTAAATGTATTTCTTCGCGGATCTTGCGGATTACAGGAGTATCGTGTTTCGAGGGAACAAATATGGTTCCAAATCTTTCATTTATTTCGTCAACCGAGTTCCACACAACTTCTTCTGCGTTGCTCGGCAACCTTTTCCACTCATCAATCGGCCATTTTGCAATAAAAGCAGAATAAGGTTTAATATAAGCACCATCGCCGCCATCTTCGCCTACTTCATAATCAACATATGTCTGAGCCATATGATTATTCCACTCATCTCGTATATCTTCACATTGCCCTTCATATGAACGGACAACATCACCAATTAAGTCTGCGTCAAGAATGTCTTCGGTATCTGTGTTCTGCTTCATTGAACCTTCAACTTCTACACCGGGTCCAACAAGTTGGCGCATTAATGCTAAACGACCTTCTTTCTTAGCAGTATCCTCATATGAACCACCAAAAATCATAAATTTGTTTAAATCAATCTTATCGCCCTCTTTGGGCATATTTGCGATGACTTCTTCTTGATTTGATCTCGCCCAATTAGTAACTTGATTAGCTAAACCGGGAATATCGGCACCATAAACGCGTTTTTCAGGCATTCCAACATCTTGTCCATCGTCCCAACGCTTTGGAGGTTCATCACCTTCATAATATCTAACATGACGGACACGAATTCTAGAAACTGGCTCAATATCAAATCCAGCGCCTCCATATCTTGCATTGTCGGCAAATATCTCACCTTCTTGGATTTCTTGCTCTGCACTGTCTATATTGCCCGTATTTGTGTTTGTAAGCAGGTCTTCTGTCTTTACCACATAGGCAACCGCCCCATGCCCTTGAGCCTCGGCTACAGCGCATTTATAGTACGATTGATAGGCATTTGCACGACTAGGTGGAGTGTGACAAGAGGTAATTTCGTCAAAATCACTCATTCTAAGCACATCTATGGGATTCCGAGTGATAATAATAGAAAATTTGTCACTATCAAGCTCGTTAATATTCTTTTTGATGTATCCGGCGTTTGTTTTCCAGTATTCTCCGTATTTTGTAGCCAAATCTGCTAAATTGTAGCCCGCACCCCCAGCTACACCGGGATTAGGAACATATAACCAAATTTGGCTTAATATACGCTTGTAATCTTCATTTTTTTGAAATTCCGGGTCATTTTTAGTTATTTCTGCTTTTTGGTTAGCTAAAGTAGCAATTTTGCCAAACAATTTACCAATTTTCATCTGAAACTTCTTGATTTTCTTCTTTTGTGGGTCACCCATCATAGAAGCAACCAGATCTTCGACCTTTGACACTTCTCTGATCGCAGAAACCATACCTTTCTCCCAATCTACATCATATTCCTGGGTTTCAAAGAATTTTGCGAACTTTCCAAGCTCTGTAGATGGGTCGGTGGTCGGAAATGGTATAACAACCCGCATTTTGCCGCTAAAAAGGTCGTTTAGGGGTAAATCGGCCGGATCTAAGTCCTCCAAGACGTCTTCTAGTACTCTCATCTCGTCTTCGGTAACTTCCCGAAGGACTTTTTCGGGTTTTTTTGTGGAAATATCCAAATTTTCCAACAAATTTGCTGTTTTTAGCAGGATTTCTTCATCATTTAGCATTTTTTAACATATCCAAAGCTTTCTCCAATAAATAGATCGGTATTTCGCTATTAGCTATGTCTTTTATCTCGTCAAGCGTGGCCCATTTATAATCATCATGCTCAATTTGCCCTGTTTCTGGGTTGGGAATCTTCACATTTACATCTCCTGACCATTTTTTGGCTAAAAAATAGTACTTTCCGGGCTTGGGTTCTCCCAAATATTGCAAATCGCTTACGGATGTCACCAAATCGGTTTCTTCTTCAAGTTCTCTACTGGCTGCAGCCTCCAGAGACTTGTCTTCTTTGTCCACGTGTCCCCCGGGAATGGTCCATTGCCCACCCCGATGATCAATATTAGAACGGCGGATCACTAAAAAGCGGTCTGTGTCATCAACACAGACCGCAATTGCCGCATCTCTACGGGTTCCTTCTTGAATATATGATTCCCAATCCGGGTTCATTTATTTACATGCCCTCAACGTGCCACGTGGAAGACCCTTACACATGGGTTTAAGCACTATATCCATTTTAATGCGCTGAATCGGTACTACCCAAATCATGTTTTCTTGCACTTGTATATCGGGGTAATATTCGACGTCTACCCCATAGAGAATACCAACAATCTCGCCACTCAATGTATAAACTACAGAACCAGAACACCCGAACCAGCCATACGTGTTTAAAATAACTTGTTTTCCAACCCCTCTTTTATCAGCATACCCGGCAACAGTGCCACCAAATGTCATGAGTTTGTGACTTGAGGGATACCCTGAGTAGGTGATCTCGGTGCCAACCTCTGCCATATGTTTCTGTGGGTTCCACTTCATAGGATCAATAGTAACAAACTCCTCCGCTAGATATAATACAGCCATATCAGCTGCAGCATCCGACCACAAAAGAATACCTATTTTTACCTCATGATCTTTAAATACATAATATGTGGAACCAATAGGACCATCTGTCACATGTTGAGCAGTAAATATTAAATGTACATCTTTATAAACAATATAAGAACCCGAGCCATGGCCTCCGGGCCCGGTAGATATCTTCACAGATGCATCTCTCACCCTTTTCTGTGCCATATTCATTGCCGAGTTAACTTGTTCTATCGGCGCCGGTGCAATTGTCGTATCAGTTGCTGCACCCGCGGGTGCCGTCAGACTGACAAATGCCATTAGTATTAAAGCTAAATATTTCATTATTATCCCTCCTAGGATCCACCGCTATCACTAGTCCCAGTGTCTGCGGTGTCTATATATCTATATCCCACTTCCACTAACTGACCAGCGCTTGGGATAATAGTGAAATAAACGGTATTGTCTGATTCTTGGTAATACCAATCATGGTTAAGAGAGCCATTGATGAACACGCGTATAGAATCTACCTCTGCTTTGTGAGTTAAAGTGAGGTCTTCGTAAGGGTCTATTGAATGAGTGGCATCTGTAACGCCGGGCGACCAATCGATATCGCATATATCCACAACCACTCCTCCCAATAGACCGGTAGCTTCCATATACCTCTCCCCCACATCGATAGGGTTGGGAGGAAAGGCACAAAGAGAGTCAGTCGCGTCACGGTTAACCACGCTAGCCATAAATACCGATCCCATCCTGAGACTACTATACCAGCTTATGAAATCCGTTGGAGTTGGATATACAGCATCACTTTGCTCCTCTTCGTCGGATACAAAAACCACCAATAGACCAGCATCCGGCCGCATCCACGTGGAAGAATAAGGGTTATTGATTATATAATCATAAACAGCATTAAAGCCTTCTTCATAAGGTGCACTGTGTAGTGTGCTCAGCATATCCTCAGCATCCAAGATATCATCTCCGGGCACGAGGGGAAACTCGGTGCTAGCTATAGCATCGCGCGGATCAGCACTAATCATCACAAGTCTCCAGTCTGCCATCGGCAGCGCTGACAGCATTGCCTGCACTCCCGCGAGCAGCTCAAGATTAAAACGATTCATGGAGCCCGATCGGTCCACAACCCACAAAATATCGATTCCATCAACAGACATATGTTGTGTAAATGAATCAATCCAGATTTCTCCTTCGTTAACAGGTACTTCTATTTCAATATAGACGGGTACCTCTATTTCCACTGTTTCGGTAACGGTTTCTGTTACCGTTTCAGTGACAACTATAGTTTCCGGCTCTTTCGAATTAATCACTGCGTAGTCCGGACTAGTGCACGACAGTATGCCAAGCAAGAATGCCAAAATCATATTATAACCCCTTTCAATAAATATGCTTTAAGTTTTATTTGTATCGAGCAACGCGGCAAAACTAAGAAAAATCATGTTTAAGATGCTCAAAACCTCCAAGTCATGGAAATCAATCTTATAGGCGAATATCAACAAACCAATGTTCACAATAAATGCGCCAATGCATATTTGTTTATATCGTCGCCCCAAGTACTTCATTCCATAAGTAACTATTGGTGCGGCGAGAGAATCTCCAAGTTATAGGAATATATTTTATTAACTTCTCCCGTATTAAAGTTAAAAACCTTTATCATAGGGAACATGTCCAGCTGTTTATAAATATGGCCATCGACCACAGAAACGATGATCCCCGTGTAAGAATGAGGAGTAGCGTCCCAGTCATGGATATTGATTTTGACAAGGTCGCCCACCACCCACGAACGATGTGAAAGCTCTTTCCCCTTAAGCGCCGAAATTTTTTCCATATTTTTTTTATTTTTCCCTAAATTTTTTCTTCAACGTTGCTCTTCCGGACAAAACAAATCATATAAACCGATCACAATAGATAGCTTCAAACCTTCTTCTTCCATTTGTAGGGTCATAGGCGTGCCAACACTATTATTAGGCTCATCCGCCCAAACCACAGTCCAGAAATATACATCATCATTCTCCATACTAATGCGCCGAACACGGTCGACCAAGATTCCCACATTATTACATGTAGTATCAATAATCATATCGCCGCAGCTTAGCAATAGACGCTCACACTCATCGCGTAAAGAAAACTTCATGTCCTATATATCACCAAGGACGAGGAATATGTCCGCTTTAATCAGATTAATCAGGCCCGACTCGGAATATATTATTTTTCCATCTCTCGACGAAATAGCTTCCCACACCCATACCTTAAAAAACTCAGGATCCATTTCCGCATACGTAGGGATAGGTAGTCCTTCGTACGACCAGAAGCGCCGCATAAGGATCAGAATGCTCTTATCCTGTACATCGTACAAGAACATGCCGGGTATAAGGTCCACATCCCTAACTAGGGGGTTATAGCTTTAACCAACCAACGCGTTTAACGGCACATGCATTAATCACATCTATATCACTGCCGAGTTCAATCACCTTGCACTGCATCGCTGGGGAGTATGCAGGCTTAAGTGTTACCGAGTCGCCCACGACTTGCACAGGTATGGCCACTGTAGGACGTACGGTACGACTTTGCTCTCGGAATGATTCCGTTTTTGAGGCCGTTGCAGCTGCAGTCACAGCGCTTAGCGCTAGTATGGCTATCTTCGTGTTAAACATGGTATTATCCTTTAATCCAATGAGTGAATGTATAAGTAGCTCTTATACTTTTATTCTATCAATAATATATGGGTGGTGTACGGACATATCTTTGTACAACTTCTTCAAGATCTTCTTCGATATATCACCTATATCGTCTTTAATGTCTTTGGATTTGATAGCCTTTGCAACTTCGTCTTCCACCATGGACTTAAGTTCTCTGGCAATCATGCGCTTTATTTCCGCTTTGTCGGTCTTCGTTAGCTCTTCGACAATGATTTCACGTAATCTGGATTTAGTAATCTTCATGCTCTTAATTAGTTCGGTTTTATGGTATATGCCAATTTAAGACTAGCTCTTGCCACATTCGTTACAATACCCGTTCTAAGCCATAAGATTTGGTAGGTAGTGTAGCCTAATATCGTCATGACCTTGGCTGTAACTATCCCTAAATCCCCATCCTCTATATCATGGTGATATGTCGACGTCATGCCCGGGTAGTAATGGTACTCGACGTAATGCACCAACTCCCCCGGTTGTAGGTTACCTATAAAATCTTCTGGATCATCCACATTTTATATATGCTTCAATCTGTAAAATTTTTAGGCGCGTAATTTTGGGGATCCGTTATTCTTAATCTCGAAATGGTATGCAACCATATTCTTTCCTTTACTCCCGGGTGCGGGTAGCGTAGCCACCAAATCTCGGCCATGTTCATTGAGGGGTAGTCTGCTTCCTTCTCATTAACACCGTCAAAGATACGCAACACGATGGCCAGGCCACCATGGCAGCTGCACGTTACCAAGTCCCCGACGGTAAAGCCGTGCTTAGGGGCCTTTTGAAATAGCTCCTTGAATCCCACATACTAACTACTCGGCTAGGTGGTTATATTTCAAATTTTTACCGCGCGATCGAAAACAGGCTTAGCTCCTCTCACACGGCCCACATAACGCATGGCACATAGTTCCCGGGTACCGGGGGGGTAGGGGGGTGGTCCTTGCTGTCAAGTGTTTGTCAAACATGCATGTCAAGATACTGTCAATCATTTACTGCACAGTCTTTGTAACATTTAACAGTACTCTTTAATACATACACGTAAACATATAACACAACAGGCGCATAGCTTACTATCATAGTGACTGTATCTAATAGTTTATTTATTCTGTTTAGTCTCGGCCTCATGCCTCTGCTACCTCAGTCACATCAAACATGTCAGGGTTGAGCATGATGAACGCATCGTCTATATCACTGCTGTTGGTGTCTAACCATTCGCGCGCGCTGCTAGGCACTGCCAACGATATAATATCTATGTCCTCAAAGGTCTGGGTCATGTCTGTTCGTTCTAGTATGCCGGACAGTATAAGCGACTGCACACCCTTCCACACGTCGTCAGCGATATAGGGCAAAGAACCTATGATATCACCGACTGTCCAATCCGATTCAGCATCTTCCATCAATAAATATATTATATCAATCTCGGACGTACAGAACTTAATGCCCCCTATCGTAATTAAACATAAATCCATATATAGTGTGTGTTACTCTATCTTTACCGGGATTTGGTTAATGATTGGCACCAGCAGACACTACATGTAGTGTGTCGTATATAGTGTCACAACATCATTACAAGAATAAACAGTCCCCCAATGATAAGAGTACCCATCAAATCGTTCATAGCTTCAGTTGTCATGTGTGTGTCTCCTACTCTCTGTAAAGTATAGCACGCTAGCGCATGCATGTCAAGGTGTGACTGTCAAATAAATGTAAGGCTCGTAAGTGCATAGAATCGTTGGTGATACACGGCAGTGTAAGTCGTTGTTATTGCTGGCATTGTGTGTCTCATAAACTCACAACTTGACAAATGGCGATAGAGTGACTATGTACTAAGATCCCAGCACAATACAAGCACATTTATAAACACATTATAATACACTGTCAGACACTAGCCCTTATTACTAACGCATGTAAACAGACCATAAGCCACAGTGTTATTATACTACCACTTTACTATACAATCCATTTACTACTGGTAAGGCAACAGACTGTAAGCATTTAAGAGAGTTATTATATAATGTATAATTGTCCTCGCTTCTTTCTACTACTACACAGTATGCTCGCGTTCGATCTGCGGCTAATGCTTTTCTTTTTATGAGTTCTCCGACTTTGAAGATGATGCCTCCAATGCCCTCACCCGTTCTAAAAAGGCTTGCTCTCGCTGGGCGTGTTCATACGCTGCCCAGCACATTGCGACGATTCCCATGCCCGTCAATAGACCACCAATAAACATACTAACAACCTCCTTTATTATCTGCTTGTGTTTCTGTTTCTGTTTCAAACTGTTCTGTCATCTGCGCGATGTCGGCCACAGTCAGGGCCTTTGTTTTTCTGTACTTGTTCTGCTCTCTAACGAGTTTATTATAACGCTTCTTTTCATACTTGTTAATATGAAGGTTTTCAATACCCAACGCTCTCATCTTGTGCATAAACAATTTGACGTTCTTGTATCTCGCTCCGTCCTTATCTACCCTCGCATCTGCACGGGTTAGAACTACCTCTCGGAAGTTAAGGCGTTCGTCAACAAGCTCAACGAAGGTTTGAGAAATGTAATACTTTGCCATAATAAATGTAGGGTCTTTGTTTATGGTCGCACCCTGCTCGACTATAGTTGTTCTGGCGTCTATCTTTATAAGGCTGGCGGCTCTCATGTTATTCCAGCATGACAGCTTAAACCATTGGCTGTCGTAGTTCTGAGGGTGGCTAAACCTCTTATAGCCGTTATTGTCGGAACTTCATTATCTTTAACCTCAAGGGTTAGGGTTGAACATCTTACTCTGCGGCATATACAAGCCCGCCGCAGCACTCGGCACTATGGAGTTGGGGGTTTTCATTTTCTTTACTTTACCTCTCGCGCTTTGCGCTTTACGGGTTGGTTACGGTTAGATGA
>Ga0080013_1000623_pt1 | contig 49640 bp, 87 predicted proteins | sample ETNvirenome_6_85_FD_69236 | JGI IMG/M metagenome (GOLD analysis project Ga0080013, IMG submission 69236) | Marine viral communities from the Pacific Ocean - ETNP_6_85 (SPADES assembly) (version 2) | ecosystem: Environmental > Aquatic > Marine > Oceanic | place: Pacific Ocean | collected 2013-06-19
TCTCGTTAGTCCTCTCTATTTTTTGAAACACACCGTCAATCAGGATTGCAAAGGGCGCTCAATTTGGTCCGCGATGCGCTGAAAAACGAGCGAGCGAAGCGAGCGAGTGGCCCGAAGGGCCGAGAAGATGGCTTTTTCGGGACGGGTTAAGGTAGGGTGGGGTATGGCGAAGAAGTTTTATCATCTTTCTCCGGTGAAGTTCGCGAGTTTTGCCCAGCAAAGAAAGGGGGGTAATGAGGCGATCGACGTAGGCGTGCACCTAGGCACGAAACGGACGGCGCTAACCGTTGCCGACATGCTCTATCAGAAAGGAAGAATCCGTATCGGCGATACCGTCTACCTCTACGACGTCTCGGCGAAGCTCGACAAGTGCCTCTTTTTGGTCGAAGACCGGCTTGGCTCGTGGAGCGCAGACCGTATCCTCTCCCAAATTTTCGAGGGGTGTGACGGGGGCCCCCATCCTTTTGTGACCCGAAAAGAAGAGGATCTTTATTGGGAAGACGTTGTCAAGATTTCGGGGTGTCGGAACGACAACCTAAAAGACCAATGGATTTACGAAGAAGAAAAGATCGCCGCGCTTGCCAAGTGGCTCAAGAAACGCGGGGTCACGTGTATCAAGTACAAGAATGTGTTTGAGGGTGGTGGGATTTCATACATTGTTCTCGACCCGTCGACTGTCCGGATCAACAGTGTCACGCCCTATCTCTTTGAGCGTTAGGGCCACAGCCATCGCCGGGGCGCGCTACGCGCGGGGGCCCTTTGCCTTGGCTTTGCTGTTCGCGCCGTGGCCCTTGGCTTGGGCTTTGCTCTCTTCTTGGGTTTCGGTTCTGGGCTGGCTTTTGCGGTGGCGCGCTGTTTCGGCTTTGGCTCTGGCCTTGGCCTGGGCTTCGGCTTTGCTTTCGCCTTTGGCTTGGGCCTGGCCTTGGGTTTAGCTTTCGGCTTGGGCTTTGTCGCGCGTCGCTGGACGGTCGTCTCGACGGTCTGCTCTGACTCGATCCAGCACCTTGCCCCGCAGCTTAGGGGCTTGTGGGGCCTATAGACCACACGGGCCACCTCTTTCCCCGTCGCGTCTTTAATTATCGCTTCGTGCGCGCGCCTGTTTTCGCGCCGGTTCTTCACTGTCAGCGCCGGTTCGTTCTTGCCGTGCTTGGCGTTAGACTTAATCTTGTGCTGGTTGACGTGGATTATTGTTTTCGCCATGCCCCACCCCTTCTACTTCTTAACAAGGATACATTTGACGGCGTACCGTTCGCGCGTCGCGTCGTCGAGTGCGTCTTGTAATGTCTTGGCCTCGTAGTGGCCGACGGGCCCGTGCTTGTCGGTGAAGCTGAGTTGCCAGCCAAAGCCTTTAGCGATGGCTTTGCGCACCGCGCTGCGGTGGATCAACGCTTCGTCGTTCTTAGGACTTCCTTGTTGGGTGAGCATCATGCCCATGGTGTCGCGTTCTGCCGGGGCCTTTACGGTGACTCTGGCAAATTTGATATGTCCCTCTTTCGTCCTGGCTTTGCTGAGTGTTGGGCTGTTGGGCATTTCGACTTTCCATCTCAGACCGTTCTTTTCCGCTCCGCGTATGATCGCGCGGTCGGTGGGCCCGAGCGCTTTCAATAGCCCGCGCTTTGTTTTGAAACTGCGCCTCGCGTCGGTCCTGGCCGATCTCTTTTTCGTCATGCCCCGTGGTCCTCGTTAAAACCTCACCGGCCTGTCCCGTTTCGGTTTCTTCTCATTTTTCTACCTTATACCTTTTTCTCAGACTCGGGCTACCAATGGTCGCCAAAAATATCCCTGTAGATGGACGCCGCCAGCTTATCCGCCTCTTTCTTTTGTTTGCGTTTGAGTGCCTCGGCTTTGTTGCGCTTACGCTGCGCGAGCCTGGTGGAGTGTGCGCCCCGTGGCCGCGCGCCCATGGTGAAGTCGCCTGGCCTCACGGTCGCCGGGATAACGAAGTATTCCCCCACGTTTGAGCGTTTGCTTATGTGGAACTCGCCGATCCGCACGGGTATGCGTATCGCGCTCGACCGCCCGAACGCTTCGGTGAGCGCTTGAATACGGTGGTTTCCTTCGCCGACGCTAATGCGACCGCCCGGGTCGATGTCCACGTAAAGCGGCTCGCTGCCTACCCACCCCCGCGCCTTCTTGACGGCTCGCACCAGTTTCGTCCACTTCGCGCCTGGGTGCATACCAGGGGGGTGACCGTAGTTGCGCGCGACGGGGCCCCGCGGTAATCGTCGCAACGCTTGGGCTTGGGCGAGTGTGAGCGAATACTCTCCGCTACCCCACGCGGCGGGCTTCGCTCCGCTTTGGGCGTACACCTCCGCGATGGCTCTCAGCGTTGCGTAGTTGTCTCTGTACCAACCCGGCGTCTGGTAGTGCCACCCCTGGCCAGCTTTGATCTTTCTAATCAGTGCTTTGACCCGAGCGCTGTTTTTTGGCCTTCCCGTCAAAACGGCGTCCAGTTATATTCGATGTCGGTAAGGGTGTCCTCTGCGCCAATGTCCGTGAGCGTTGCGGCCTCGTCGAACTCTCGTTGCTGTTGTGCGTAGTGTCGTGCTTGGGCTTTTTCCACTCTTTGTGCTACCACCGCTTCGGGAAGTCTAAGGCGCTTCAGACCCGGAACGCCCTGTAGGACGCCGATCGCACCCGAGTCGGCGAGCTGATCCCAAGTCCGGACGTTCTTGGTGAGCAGCTTGAACCCTTCGTAGGGTCCGCTTACGCGGTCGTCTCCGCGCAAGCTCAGCCATTCGTTGACGGCGTCGGTTTCTCCCCCCGCGTACACTGGCTTCGGGCCGCGGTTCTTTGCGTACTTATTTTCCCAAGCAAGAAAGCGCGCGTCCTCACGCACGAAGTCGGGCGGGTAGCTGATGCCGCTCTCGTCGAGCAGTAGCGCCCATAGCTTTCGCTTCGCGGGAAGCCGAGAGGGAAACTCTTTCTTTGCGCGGACGCGGCCCAGCGCCGTTTGCTGTGTCCTTCCGGCCTTGCTTCCCGCACGCGCTAAAAAATAGTAAGCAGCGCCAGTGCCGAGCGCCCACGCTATCGCGCCCCGCGTTCGTCTTGAGCACCGCGCGCAATCTCCCGCGCATTTGCATTTCTTCCGGCTCACCGTGAGCCCCTAGAAAAAACCTCTATTTGGTGTTCGTGTCTTCTTATGGCCCTGTCGAGTTTCTTGGTTTCTTCGCCCCGTGCCTTGGCCTCGGTCCTCTTGTGCCGGAGTCGTCCGAGTGCGTAGCTAGCCATGAGCAGATATTTTTGCGGCTCGGGTGCCGGAAAGTAGCCCCACTCTTGCATGGAGTTTCCGTCTGTGTAGAGGTCCACGGCAAAAACCTCTCGGCTTAGGACGCGGAACTCGCCTCGTAGCGCGCTCCTTCCGTGGTCCGTCGCGTAGCCCTTGGTGATCGTCACCCAGTCGCCGGGATTGATGTTGGTGCGCCCTGTCCCTTTTACGGACTTTGGCACTGCTCGATACACTCTAAGAAGTTGTCCGGGCTTGCCTCTGGCTGACGTGACGATCCCGTAGGCTTTCCAGCTTCCGGGTGAGTCGTCGACCCACCACCGGGCGGGCTCTGAGTAGAACTTTCGGGGATAGATCCCGTTAAGTGTGACGTCGTAAAGCGGAGCTGACTCCCACCCCGGCGCTGTGTGCTGCCCACGATAGGTGCTCACCGCGGGCCCCCTTGTTTACGCAGCGCTTCCATGTCGAAGATCACGTCTAAAAGAATTAGGTTTCCGCGCTTGTCCACCATCATGTTTCGGTTGGGAAACTCAAACGTCCATGCGTGGCCGTAGTTGAGTACGTTTTCGTGGAGCAGTTCAAGCGCTCTGATAAGGCTTGCCGGGAGCTTTGGGTATTTGCCGCGGCCCCGGCCGTATTCGCCTCGATACTTCTTGTGCGCTTGCTTTGCACACGCGATCATTTCCTCGCGAAACGATTGCATGTCCTGCTCCATTTGATAGTGGGATGGCCCGCTGTTTCCTGGGTGTTTGCGTCTGTGCACGCTCCACGCCCAGTCGAAGCAGTCTTGCAAAGCGTAGCCCTGTTTTCTCGCCAATGCGTTGCCGGGTAGCGAAGAAAACTTTTCGTACACCGGCATTGTGTAGACGTCGTAGAAGGTGCCGAACCTTTTTTCGAGTGCGTCGGCCTGGTGCTCGAATCCTTGCGCGATCGCGAAGTCTTCGGGGTTGTATCCCCCGGTGGACCACTTGCGCTCTGCTTTGCGCTGAAGCGAGCGCAGCCGCTCGTGTTCACGCCGGACGGACGGCCCCCCGCCGATCTCTGCGTAGCTGCCGAACCTGTCCATGCACGGGAGGTGCTTTGACCTATGGTCGGCGCAAATTTCGGCGAAGATTTCTTTCGAGTAGTCTGTTCCTTCTTCGACGAAAGAAAAAGCGGTCGGTGTCTTTGGGCCTACGGTAGCGAACGCTTTTGCGAAAGCTCCTTTGCCGAGGGTCTTCAGCTTGATCTTTCGGATGCGTCCGCCGCGGCCCGGGACCGCTAGCGTTCCTCCCTTGCTCGTCGAGAAGGTGGCCCCGTCGGGAACGAAAAGGTCGAGCCTGTTTCTGTATTTCCTGCGGACCAACTCACACCCACGACGCTAAAGTTTGCCCGGTGATCTTTTCGATCAAGTCGACGTTTCCCCGTTCATTGATGTAATAGATTTCGGGATAGAACCCTTCTTCGTCCATCGCGTCCGCGATTAGGGCAACGGCTTCCTCGAATCCTGCTACGTTGCGGCCCCGCCCGAGTCCCGGGTGTTTAAGCGTCATGCTCCCCCACGCCGGGTCGTTTATCACGTAGCTTTCTTGTAGTTCGTATTCGTCCGGAAACTCGTATTTGAGTTTGTGGGGTCTTCGTTTCTTCGTCTTTTTCTTTGCGGCTTTTTTCTTTGTGGCTTTTTTCTTGGTGCTTCTCTTTGTGGGGTCTTCGTACTGGGGATAGACGAAATACCCGCCCCTACCGCCTGATCGGTACTTACCGACTTGTAGGTCGTCCCAGTCGTACAGGATGGTGCGGCCTCCGTAGGTTCTTTCGATCACGTAAGAGCCGGGGCCCGTTCGGGGCCAGTTTTTATGCCTAAACCAGATCGTGTAGTAACCGTCGGGTTTGATTTTGGATTTTGCTGTTATTCGCGCCATTACCAGTTTCTTCCTTTCTTTTTAATGCCGAGAGTACGATCGGTCGGGATAGCGGCTTAGATACGCGGGGCCCCCGAGATATTGTTCGTATGCCCGAACAAGCGCAGCCTTCACGTATTTAGGGATCGCTTCTGGTCGGTCAAAAGCGATTAGACCGTCGGAGTACCTAAGAGGGTACTCGGACGCCCACGTCTTTTTGTTATGTATGACAAAGCGGTATCCTAGGTATTCAGGCTCAAAGGCCCCTTTGTAGATCTCAATCTCCCAATTATTCCGTTTCCAGACCGTTTCACCGCCTGTCACCCCGGCACCCATCGCGGCGGCAGACCGCCTAATGTGTGTCGGGCTCTTGCGCTTACTTGCTTTCTTCTTCGTCGTCTTTCGTTTTCTCGCTGCCATTACCTTCGCCGTCCTCTTATGCTCTCGGGAGAATTTTCCCGCTTTTTGCGGGCTTGTTCCCGCTCGACGTATTCTTCGTAGCGTTTAGCGTCGTGCTTCATGACTTGGAGCAGCGTGCGCCCTTGGCCAGCGTCGGCACCGCCTCGATATTTTCGCCACTCGGGGCTTTGGATGAGCTGCCACGCCACGTATGAATAGCACAGCGGGCACGTAACCGGGCTTGTGGTCTTCGTGCCGCATCGTTCGCAATCCCACTTGCGGGGCTTTTGGGGTCTGCGGCGGGCCATTACCTAGTACCGCGACCTTGCCGTGATCTTGGCTGCGCCCCGCTTTTGCCTTCTCTGGAAGTTCTTGACCACCGCTTCGAGCGCTTTTTTGCGCGTCTTGAACTCGTATTGGTCTTGATAGTCTGAGTGGTGCGAGACGTGGTCCTCGCGCCCGTTGGGTCCGAGCATGACGTCGTTGTTGCCGTGGCCCCACGTTAGGACGAGGGTCGCCACCCAATGCCCGGCGTTTCCGCTGATCCAATAGATCCCCTGGCGCAGAGGGTCTATGTGGTAGAGGACGCCGGGGCCTATGCCCATGCTCATCATTTCCCGTTCGCTTTTCTCCCATGCTCCCAGTTTCTTTATGGATCGTGAGAGCTGGCCCTCCGTGTGCCAGGGCCGGTGCTTTTCCGTCTTTGTCCTTCGTTTTCTTGCTGCCATTTTATCTCCCCCCTTTATTTGAGCTTCCGCCAAGCAACGCGGCTTCGCTCCTTCGCGCGGCGCAAGATCCTTTCGACCTCTGCCCGCTCCTTGGCCGTTCCGTAATGCCATCGCTCGGTGAGGGTGACGTACTTGGGGTTCGGTCTTCGCTGCTTGACCACGCGGACTTCCCACGCTCTGAGCCCCCACTTCTTCGCTGTGCGGAGTTCTTTCCTTTTTGCCTCTTCAGCCGCTTCCTTCGTCTTGTATTTTCCCTTTGATACCGTTTTCCAACTCCCCGTTTTCTTGATCTTTCGCTGCATCACAAACGAGTAGATGTATTTGTTGTTTGCCATCTCTATCGGCCCCGCCAGTTTTGTGTAGCTTTTACTTCCTGGCGCAAGATCTCCACTAGCGCCCAGTTTGGCACGTGAGCGTAGTCTCTAGCCCAGTCCTCGATACATTCACTGAGGTGGTAGTAAATGTCCGGGTTTTGGTCTGTGATGCGGCTAAGTCGAAGCCTTCTTCGCACGGGCGACGAAAGCCGCGCCGTCGTCTTCTTTTTCGTCTGCCTTTTCTTTCTTGCTGCCATCTTACGCCTCTCTCACCGTCGCACTAATTCGCGCCTCTTTATGACGCGGTATTTTGTCGCCGGACCGCGCCAGTATTTCGCCTCTTTTCGGAGCCACCGCACTCGGTCTTCTGCGCCGGTTTTGGTGTCGGTTGCGCCGTAGTCTTCCCATCCGTAACCCTGGCCCGTATTGACCTGGATGAAGTAAAGGTATCTGTATTTGTTCGCCATCCTTACGCCTCTCTCACCGTCGCGATGTAGTCGCGGGGGAGCGTATAGATCCCCGTTCCGGCCTTCTTAATTTCCCTGGGTAACTTTTGCACAAAACGCATTTTGTCGTAAAGATGCCCCCGCCGCTTAAAGCGTTTTATGTCGCCTTCGTAGCGCGCGTAGGCTGCGAAGCACTCCGCAAAATCCTCCGCGGGGTTGAGCATCGCCGCCAGGTTGATGCAATCGGTGCGGTATCTGGCTCGCGCCTCTTGGTCGTGGTCCGCCCCAAACGCCTTCATAAAGTCGCGATTCTTACGCACGGCCCGGCCCGATGTGTAGGCGAACGCGTGGCCCATCTCGTGGCGCAAGGTGTCGCGCAAAGATGCGCGCTTGTGTCTCATGCGGTCGATGATGCCCTGTAAGCTCACCAGCGGCACTACAATGGACCCGCGTGGGAATCCCCGGACTTTGTACCAGGGATGCGACTCGGTGACATATAAGCCGTAAGCGCCCTTGAGAGCGAGGTCGGTGTTCACTGTGACGACCGGCGTGCGCTTCAGGGCATTTGTGAAGAGCCCGAGCCCGCAAAGCTCCCGGTGGATCTGCGTCGTGACGGCGCAGATTTCGGCGGTCGAATACGCTATTCTTGCGCGCCCCACCTAGTACCTCACGAACTTTGGAAGCGAGTCGTAATAAATGTCGGTGTGCCCCTCATAGACGAGTGCGCCCCGGATGTCGCCTTTGCGCCGTAGCTTGCGGGACGTGGCGACGGCCAACGCCATCGCTCCAAGCGTTTCCGTCGCCGTCACGTAGCCTTTGGGCCTAGAGGGGAAAAGATAGCGACCGACAAGGATCGGGTGGCGGTTCACCGCGCTCCAAAAGTGCACCAGGGCCAGGTCGCTCCCCACCCCCTCGACGTTGTATGTGCCTGGGCCAAACCACGCCTCGGCCCCCCGTAGGATGTCGCGCATTTTCTTTGGTGCCCGCAGCATTTTCTATCTCCCCCGTTTCGGCAAACCGAACATATCGAGTTGACGTTTCTTAAGTCTAAAACTGTATTCCTGATCGCTTCGCACCCACGCCCATTTTCCGGGCCCGAGCGTTCCGCCGAGCCACGCCCCGCCGCGGCCGGTGATCGCTGCCAGCTCGCGCGCAGCGTGAAGGTGATTTTTCCAGGCCGACATACCGCGGTCGTAGGGGATGATGACGGTCTCCCCGAAGTCGCCGAGCGTCGCCTTGATCTTTGCGTCCCTCGTCTCCGTGGAGCCGAGGTGTTTTGTCACGATTGCACCGCTGTTTCGTCTTGCCATGATTTCCTACCTCCGCCACGGCGGAACGACGAAGCTCGGGTCACTCCATCGCTCGACCTGCGAATTGCTAATAGCGCCGTCTTTGTTCAAGGCGTCGATGTACCAATGCCAGGCTTGTGCCCGAGCGCCCCAGTCGATACCTCCGCCGTCGCTTCGGCCCCCGACTTTCGCCCATTCTTGTTCGCGTAGGTGCCTTAATTCCCCGTGGCGGAATATGCGGACGGCGTCCGCCTTCGTCATGTAGCGCTTACTCATCGTTCTTCTCCTCTTTGCTTCTCATGCCACTCAAGATCCGCCGGTCGATGAGCGCAATCGCGCCCATGACGACGATCGCCGAGACCGCAAGGCCCACAGCGATCCAAACTTCAAGCGTCATCCCGGGATGTGTCGCGGGTCTCGGTCGTAGGTGTATTCAGTCTTGAACCGACCGTCCCGCCTTTGCACCAAAACTTGTGAGTTTCCGAGCCTGATCGCGAAACCTCGGGCAATCTCGATTGCCTCTGCTTGAGTCTCAGTTCGGCGGCTCGCTTGTTTTGAGCCTTGCCTTTTGACGGCCCATCGGAGTTTGTCCCATCCCTCTCGACCGCCTTGGTTTTTGTCGTTGGGCACGACGTAGTAAGTGACGCGCTTGCGCCTTTTGACGCGCTTTTTTGCTGTGCGTTTTTTCGTTCGTCGTCTTCGTGTTGCCATCTGTCCTCTTTCCTCCCGTTGCCAGCTCCCCGGCACGCTGTCTCTTTGGAGCCACGGGGGCCCCGCTATGTCTGAAACGTGGAGCCCGAAATATGCCGCAGCGGTTTGCATCCTTTTCCACATTTGTTTTTGTTTGGCCAAGGTGTACTTGGCCGCGTTTTTGGGCATCGAAAAATACGAGATTGCCGCACGCACTTGCCGCGCCGTATCGAGCGGGTACTTGCGGTTTTTCCGGTCAGCGAAATCCTCGGTTGGTATGCTTCGCCGCTGCCTTGATGTTAGTGCCATTTTTTATCTCCGTCCTCTGCCGACTTTTTCCGCCCGAAACATGGCTTCGGCTTGCATAGCCTCGCCATGTTCACGCCACCATTTTTTGCGGACTTGCTCCCAATGCCGATTAAGAAACGCCCCTTTTTCACTGCGCTCGCGGCCAAACTCCCCGGGCCTATCGACGTAGGCAATAACAAAGGACAGCACATCCTCAGCCTCTTGGATTTGGGTGTGCACCCCGAGCCCAGGACGGTACGTGCTTGGTTCCCATTCAAAGACAAAAAACGACTTCTTGCCTTTTCCCGGGTAGGCGATCATCCATCCGCTATCCAGGTCGATCTTGAGCCGAGGCCCTTTGCCCTTTAAGTAAGGCGCTAAAATAATTGCCATCGTGCTTGTCTCCTACGAGTAGTATCCGATCTGGTATTGCTCACCATCGCTAGAAATCTTGATGAGCACGCCCGACGTGAACCCGTCGGCGTGCGCTCCGTCCCAACCATCGAGCGCGGGCGGGGCCCCCGGGCCTATTCGCATAAAGTCGCTTAAGCTATACCAATGTCGGTGGTACTTAAGAAACGTATAGTCGTCTGGGTCGTCCATCCAGTCGAATTGACGGCGCAGGGTGCGCTTGGGAACATCCCACGCGCTTCTAAACTCTTTCCACTTCCCGTCGGTGGTGACTTTTGGGTTCCTTGCCATCGTTGTCGTCTCCTTAAGCCGGAATGAGCGCTTCGATAAACGAACCGCTCTCGAAAGCCTGTGTTACCGTGACACAAAAACTTAACAGCTCCGAATCGTCCGGGTGGCCTTCTTCTAACGTGTAGACGTCGAGCGTGTACCCGTCGGGGTGCATCACGTATGCCCCGACTAGTTGTTGATCTTCATTGTACTCGGTCGTCACTTGAATGATCGTGCGGTCGAGGGCGATGCCCCGACTCAAAGTGAACCGAAAGTGGCCCGCCGCGATCCGCTCAAACTCTGCCCGAAACCCATCGCTTGAAACTATTGTGTAAATCTCCGTGCCCGGCGTTTTAGTTAGTTTCAAAACCGCTTGGCGCATCCCGCCTGTGACTGGTATTCCTGCCATTATCTTATCTCCTTTTCCTTCTCACCGCGCTGAATCCGCTTTTTTGGTTTTTAGGGTCCAAAGCCCCATCGTCCCCAGCGAGGCCCTTCGAGGTATCTCTTAAGCGTCGGTGAGGTTTTGTAGCGTCTCTTTCTGGGCTTCGTCGTTTCCCGGTACGCGGGATTGGGCGTTCTGCGTTTGATGACTCGGTACGCCCCGGGTTGATTGTCTCGGTAAACGCGCATTTCCGCCCGTGCTTCGCGCCTGGTGTCGTGCGCGGTCAAGTCGTCCCACCCGTAGCCGTAGTTGCCTTGTAGGATGATTTCGTAAAGGTATTTGTTAGCCATTTCTTTTATTTCCTTTTCCATCTCATCGCGCTGAATCCGCTTTTTTGCCCTTTCCTAGTTTGGCACGGCCAAGGCCCCATACCGAAGTGACAGTGAAGCACATAGGACATTAAGACGAAGGTAGCGCCCCCGAGGACGTACCCCGTGAATAGGGCCTTGTTTCGCTGTGCAGTCGCCGACTGGGGGTCGACGAACGTCCTTGTGCCTGTTGTGACCCTCGCTCCGGTATCGGGCTCGGGCCTCTTCACCGTCGTCATCTTTATTTTCCACGCCACCCTACTCGCCGGTCTGTGTAGCCGTCGATTATCTTCACGTATTTATACCCCCACTTGTGCGCGCGGTTCGCGTCTCTCACTGCGCACCCTTTCGAGCCCGTCTGCGCGAGTACCCGAGACTGCCCCGTTTTTGTGCTCTGGGCAGAAATGGTATATCGGTCGGGCGCGTTGCCCCGCGGGAGCTTTCGCATTTTCCTGCTTCGCTTCGCCATCTCAGCGAGCAAAGGCCCACGCTTTTTCTTACGTGCGGCACGCTCGTAACGGTCGAGGCTTGCCGCGGAAAAGACCGGCCCCCGTTCTTCGTGCATCTGACGGGTGACGCGCTTGGCCAGGGCCATCGCCTGGGCCCGCGTCAACGTCGGTTTACCGTTCGGGCGTTTGCGGGGCGCGCCCCGCGAACGTCGGTCTCCGAGAGGCTCCAGGCGTGAGGGTCGGCCCCTTAGCCCGACCCACGCGCGAGCCTCCCGAAAGGGGCCGCGCCCTTTCGCGGGCAGAAACCGGCCCTTAGCGTCCCGCCTCCGGCGTTTTCTGCCGTTGCTTTTCGGCTTGGGCCTTGGTCGCCCGTTCAGGGGCCTTAGTCGTGCTCTGCGTCTTCTTATCATCTTCGTTTACCTCATTCCCATTTTATCTAAATTTCGTGCGAGTAGCCAACCGTCAACGATGATCGTTGACAGCCCCATAGTGAAAGCAATCGCGCGGTCACGCTCCGACAAAGCGGGGTTCGCGGATTGCGCGAGCAGCCACGGCGCAAAGACGCCGACGGCAAGCGCTTCAGTGAAAACGTGCACCAAAAATTGGTCGTCGCTTATTGAACGGCCGCGACTCATTTCCTAGGATCTCCCCAGTCTTCGTTGTGCCTTTCTTGCCGGTCGTCTCGGGGCGGCTTGAAACCCCCGCCGTAACCGCCGCCGCCTCTCATGTTTCGAAACGTCGTTTTTAGTCTGCCCACCTTAGCCCCAAGCTCGAAAGCGTGGAGGGTGTCCTCGTTTTGCTTGATGCCGTGGAGCGCGAAGTCCTCGGCTTGGTTACGTTGGCATACCGTTCGCCCGCCACATTCTCCGTGTTCAAGACCGAGGACGAACGCGATTCCCGAACTTGGGATCTTTGCGCCGGTCGCGGACGTGAAAAGAGCGTGCATGTCAGCTAGGTTGATAGGCATTTCATTCCTCCGGATACTCGCATTTGAGCCTTTCGTCTTTGTCGACAACGGACTTATTAAGGACACGACACATCAGGTATTGATTGACCGCGACACTCCGAAAGTAGCGCTCGTGAATGGCCAAACGCGCTTCGACTGTCGATAGTCGCACCCACCCGCCGCCGACTGAGGCCGCAAGGATAAGCGCTGCCGTGAGGATAGGCCAAAACCTCAGTAGCGCCCCGCTCATTCTTTCCGGGTCTATGGATTTACGCTCCGTCACTGCCTTTACTTCCAGATCATCGGTAGTAGCCGTATGATGAGGCTTAAGACCCCCGTGACTATCGGTATCCATCCCGGTTCTCCCGCTGCCCCTGCGCTTTCCGCCGCCGCCGCGCCCATTGATAAGGCAAGGCCCCATTCCGCGGGTCTCGCCGCGCTTGCGGCTAGTTTCGCTTTTCCGCTCGGTTCAGTTTGGATGCTCATTGTGTGCCCTCCGACTCACCGTGAGCCGTTGTTGCTGTTGTGGTCGTGTTCGTGATCTTTGCCTCGAAGTCGATCTTTATGGTTCCGTCTTTTCGAATTTCGACGGACGGCGCTATGATTGTCGTCCCCGCGCACCCGCCACATAGACACGTCCCGAGCGTGACCGCGCAAACACACAAGATTGCGGCAAACATGATCTTTTTCATCTAAACGGCCTCCACTGGACGGTTGCTGGCTCGACGCTGACGCCCTTTAGTTTTTCGCGCATCGGGTTCACAAGCTCAGTATAGGCGACGCCCGATCTGGGTTTCCGTTTCTTGACGTCGAACCGTAGCAGCCCGTGGTCGTCGCCGTAGTCGGCCGTAAAGCCGCCGTCGCTTTGTCCGTCGCCGGTCTGTCCATTCACTGACGGGGGCGGAGGGGCCCCCTGGGGGCCGCTACTCACCACAAGGACTTCGTCCTCATCGAACTCGACGGCGTACCGGGCCCGGGCCGCTTTCGGCTTGAGCATTACAAACAGGAGCACGGCGGCACCGATGGCGATTAAGGGGTTCATAGTGATGTGGGCACGTACTCTTCCCAACCCCCGATCACGTCTGCGCCGTCGCTGATCGCGTCCGCGCTAAGACCCGATAGCCCAAACTCTTCTGCCGCCCGCGCTTCCGCTTCTTCAAGCGTCATTTCGGGAAACTCGCTAAGGAGCTGTAGGGCCGCTTGCTCTGCGGCCTTCTCGATGTAGAACTGAATGAAATCTTGCATTCCGAAAACGCCTGGGCGTGGGCTATTGCCGCCGATGATCGCTTCGCCTCTCAAGACGTTGAGTAGCATTCCCGCTACGACTCTGTCTCGCAGGACGTGGCTGATGTCGTCCCACGGGGGGAGTAAGCCGGGGTTGTCGATCGCTGCTGATGCTTCGTTCCATAGCGTTTTGACTTTGTCGCGCACTAGGTTCCGTTCGCTTTGGAACATCTCGGAAAAAAGCAGTTGCGTTTCGCCGCGTGCGTGCGCGCCCCGTAGTTGCCCCCACAATTCGTTGGCGACGGCGTCGATCTCCCCTTGCCGGGCCGGAGCAGCATAGGTGTGGTTCGGGACCGCAGCGATGAGCGCTTCGCTTATTATCGTCATCATCGGCGCTTCAAGGGGGGCGATCTCGGTGCGCCCCCGCCATTCGTTGGACGGCCCTTTTCCTTCGTCGAACCTGACGCGCTCTTGTGCGTATAGGTCGGGTGCTTCGGCCGCAGCCTTGCGTCTTTTGTCCATCGCGAGTTGGATCAGTGCGGCTTGGGCCGCCGCGCCAATGCCCCCCGCCGTCGAGAGTTCGGGCGTCCACGCCGGGACGAAGATGCCCAGGTCGCCCGTGTACTGGTTGCGTTCCAATAGCATTTGTACGTTGTGCGTCACCGCGCGCATAGCGACCCTGACGCTTTCGGTCAGGTCGTCAAAGTTGTCGCTGTTGTAGAGCGCGAACCATGCGTTTGTGTCGCCTTCGGCCGGGAGAGATGGGAGCGGGCGTGTGTGCAAGCCGAAGTGCCGCGCCGAGTGCATCGACCCCTCCTTGACCGTGAGCCCTTTGAACTTTTCGCGCATCGGGTCCACGATGAGGGTCGGCCCGTAGCGTTTTGTCTTTTTCTTTGGCGGGGGCGGTGGGGGCGGCGGCCCTTCCGGGGCGTTCGGGTCGTAGGTCGAGCCCCCCACCTCGTCGTAGGGCGAGCCGCTATTGACGCCGGTTCCAGCGGCGAGGGCTTTCTTTTTAGTGGCCATGATGAGGGCAAGCGCCCCGACCGCAATTAGGGCAATAAGGATTGGGTTCATTTTATCATCTTCCTTCGACCGTGTCGGGCGGTGCTATGCCATACATAGCGGTGTTGAGAGCGGTGAGATAAGCGAGTTCTTCGTCCGTAGCTGTCCCGGCCCCGGCTTTTTGGGCCAGCTCGCGTGCGCGGTTTTTGGCCTCGGGCGACCCGGCTAAAATGGCTTTGGACCATTCGATCGCTGTTTGGATGGCCGGAGACTTTTGGTATTCGACGCTGCGAATTTCTCTGAGACCATCGGGCCCGCGGTTTGCGGTGACGAATTCCATCATTTCGCCGTAGCCCTGCGCGGTGAGCGATTGTTTAGGATCACTGATAGACCCGCTCATTCCAAACATAGACGCGACCATCTGGACGGGGTCGTCTTTCGCTCGCCCCCCACTCGTCGGTAGGATTAGGTTTGCTTGCGTCCACTGGGCGTCGGTGAGCAGCGGAATAAAGTCAATGGTGCGCAGGTCCATCCAGCTACGGCCGCGGGGCGCAAGAATGTCCCCGGTGCCCGGCGGTGGGGGTATGTATCCCGCATGGGCGTACTCGTTTCGCATGGCATAGGCGACTTCTTCCCATCTCCGCAATAGATCGTTGTGGTTGAAGTTATGACGCGCAAACCAAAACACCCAATACACGGTGGGTACTTGGTGAGCTTCCGTGAAAGGGATTTCGGGGATGCCAACGCCACCCCACCGATACCGATTCTTATTCCTGGGACTCCGGTCTGGAAGCGCGTCGTTGTCGGCAATCGAGCCGGGCTGGATCATCGGCCAGTGATTGTCGGGCGTCCAGATGATCCCCCGGTTGACAGTGTCACCCGGCGTCCTTTGCCTGATGTAGCGATTAAACATTTTGCCGGTGTTCACCCGGTACGTCCATTGACGCGAGGGCCATCGAGGGAACGCAAGGTCTCGCCACTGGTCGCCCTCATGATCGGGCCCTTCTTGCCAGCCACGGAACAAGTTACTTAAGTCGGCGCGCACCCTTTCGTCGTCTTTCGTTGGCACGTCGTCGCCCCACCCCATGCTTAGGAACGTCCGCGCGACTTGGTCCTGCTGAAGATTCGAAAGAGCGTACCACATGGACGTGCTCGGGTAGCGCACCCCGCCGGACTCCTCGCCCTTCAGGGGTTGCAGCGCCCTCGCCGTTCCAATCTGAGCGCCCATGTTGCCCGCAGCCTGAAACCGACGGAAACGAAACACGCGCTCGTAAGACGGAAGGCGATGCCCCACGACGCCCGTGCGTGCGCCCGACGCTTGCATGAGCGCTTGCCAGCGAGAGCGCTGGTATTGGAAGTCACTAAAAATGTGGTTGTGTTGTGCGAGCGTCCGCTGATAGGCGGCGTCCCTCATTTTCTGTATGCCGCCCATGAGCTTCATAAAAATCTTCATATAGACAAACGCCCCTTGGAGTTTGGCCAGCATCGGGGCGATTTTCTCGGCGATGTCCTTGAACGTCGAGATGATCCCCTCGCCTTCGCCGAAAACGGGAGTGACCACGTTTTCCGTAAACCATTCCTGGATAGGCTTGAGGTTTTCTAGTGCCCATTCTTTGAGGTACGCGCCGGTTTCCTGGGCGATCTCGGTAAAGTCTTCTTCAAGTTCTTTGTAAAGCGCCACGATCTGGGCACGGGCCTCGCCTTCGAGCGCTTCAATCTGGTCGCTCAAATCTTGCAAGTCTTCTTGCAAGTCTTCTGCTTCGCCGGTAATCTCGCCCATTAGCCCGAAGACGAGGCCCTGAGCGTCGTCGCGGTGCTTGATTACGTTGCGCACCATCGCTTCATTGATCCCGGTGTACTTTGTGATTTCGTCGGTGTACTCACGCAGTTCGCTTCCCAGCGTTTCTAAGTAGGGCCCGCTGAAGCGACCCCACTGCGAATTGATGTCTTGGACGACTTCCCACCCCTGCGCTTTCAACGCGGCGACGCGTGCCTTCCCCTCCGCCGTCACGGCAGACGCAGCCTGTTTCGCGACGTCGACCTGGCGGTCAAGCTGAAGCGATGTTTCTTCTGCCGCCGTTCCCGCCCGGTCGGCCAATCGCTTTGAGTCTCGCAGGGCCCTTAAGTTGTCGAATCTGTCGGTCATTAGACTTGCCTACTTTGCGGTGGGTGATACTTCACCATCCAAGTTGGTTCGTAGATTGGCGTGGGCAAAAGAGCTTCTTCGCACTTCCCGGTTTTCATCGTTATGAAATGGCACAGCGCCCCCATAGTCCGCCCCCCGTAGAGACCGTCGGCGACCCCGCGTGCGCCTGTCAGCCCGGCGTACCTCTGAAATTGGGCGACGTACTCGGGCACGTACCATCCTCGGTATTGCCGTATGTGCATAGCGACGTCGTAGGCCATATCCGCCGCTTTTTCCGCGTCCCACGGAAGCTGGGGCCCCGAAGGCCCGTATCGAGGCATCCACCATTCGCGGAATTCTTTTTGCGAGTAGAAGGGGCCCGCCATTCGCGTGATTCTGGCGGTACGCCGGGACCTGACGAAATAGTAAAACTTTGGACTCATGGCGCGTTCAAGACGCCGCTCCATCTCCGGGGTCATCACAAACTTAACGTTCCCGAGCCCGCCGCTATGTATGTTTAGCCCCCGAGTGATCCTTTCTTCCGCGGCGCTCTTGGACATTCCTAGTTCGGCCTTGCGTAAGCCAGCGAGCGGGTCAGGGTCCGCTATTTTCTTTTTCGCGCTCGCAGTGAGAGCCCAAAATGTCAGGGCCACGACCGCGATTATTCCCGCGGTTCCCATCATTGTCCTTTGCTCCTTCGGTAGTCGGCGATGGTCTGCGACGACGTTTTGTGAGCCTCCGCGTCTTCGGCCTTGGGCTCTGCCCGACTGTACGCCAGATCGACCACGCGTTTTAGCTGGCCCGTCGCCTCAAGTTTGCCGCTTTCCGCGAATTTCTCCATGGCCTTGACCACGATCTTTTGTTCTTCGTTGGTGAGTTCGATCCACGTGGGTAGGAACAACTCGGGTTCGTTCCCGACGGTAAAATTCCAGAATTCAAGCGCCAGTGCGACCGGCTTACGGTGAGCCGCAAGCTCGTCCCATTTCTTAGCGTCGAAGCTCTGAGGCATTGTGCCAGCGCCAGCCGATAGAGCCGACGGCGTCGGCTTTGGCCGAGACCGGAAGAGCCAAACCGCGACAGCGGCTAACGCGAGCGCTATGGGTGCAATCGGCAACATAATTATGTGCTGAGTCCTGGTGTCACGTAGGGCTTGTAGGTCGTGTCTTCGTCTTCGTCTTCGTCTTCGTCGATAAGCTGCCAGTTAACGTATGCTTGGGGCGCTGGCGCTGCTTGGGACGTCATGACCGACGACCGCGGCGCGCTTGCCTGTTGTTGTCCCGCCGCGCCGTTGTAGAGCATCGTTCGCTGCCCTTGTCCCGCCGCGGTGGCATATTGGCCTGGGGTCATCGTAAGTCCCGCGCCCGTTTCGGGCGATGCCGCGTAGGTTCCGGGGGTTGCTCCACCGCCAGCGCCAGCGCCCGGCGCTGCGGGGCCCGTAGGCGTTGCGCCTGGGCTCGGCGTCCCGTAGGTTCCACCACCGGCCGCGGGTACATAGCCGTTCCCGGGGCCCGGGGGCGTCCCGTAAGTGTCGGGGCCCGGATAGCCCCCGCCCGCGTCGAGCGGTTCGGGCTCTCGCTTTCTCCGGGCACAGCCCAAGAGGATAGCCACAGTGATAATGCCGCCGGTTAAAAGTATTGCTCGTCTGTCTTCAGTTTCCATTGGTTTTTCCTTATACCGTGATCCGGAACGTGACCATACAACTCATCGGCGCGCCTAGGGGCGGGAGCGTATTGCTCACGCGGATCTGCGAGACCTGGCGTCCGAGGGGAAGCCACGTCACCATGTTCTCGTTGATCGCGTACACCTCGTCTCCCCAAACCTCGGCCGCCGGGCCCAGTAAGGTGACGCGCATCGGCACCACGTCCGTCGGGGCGCGGGTCACTCGCACCGCGTCGGCGTAGGGGGGCACCGCGAATAAAGAATCAGCGCCCCCGTTGATGTTGTCGTAGTCGGTCGAGACGATGTTATGGTTAGAAGAACGCGGGCCCTGGCTCGCCGTCGCAGAGATTCGGCATATCGCGGGGACGGGCGCGCTTGTCCCGGGGTTAAGTTGGGGTGTGATTGCCTCGACGTAAAGCGACGACGTGCACAGGCTTAAAATCGTCCCGCTGGTGATGTCGCAAATCAGCGTGTTTTGTCGCCCGCCGCTTCCCCACTTGATTCTAGCTTGTCCGACCGGCGTAGCCAACGGGTTGGGGTCGAGGTTTTCGATGTCGAGCGAAACGCCGATGACGTTCGCCATATAGTCGGGTTGCTCGATCCGGATAAGCTCTTGAGTTATTGTGGCGTTGTTGACGGGGGTGAAAACAAGACCGTTTCCGACGACGCCCATTGTTCCGAGCCCGCGAGGTTCGCGTGTGACTTCCGTGGCCCATCCTCGGGCCCTCATCAAGTCTTCGACTTGTTGGCGCTGGATGTCGTCCAGTCCCGGGGCTAACGGGATTTCGCCGCGCCCGCTGAACGGGTATCCTTCGAAGCCGCTTGACGGCGCATAGATCCCCTCTTGGGCTGGTTGCGTGTACTGTCCTTGAGCGACGCCCGACCATCGGGCGTTGTACTCTGGTGAGCCTGGCTTAAAGGGGCCGTTGCCGCCGTTTTGAGTCATGTGCACCCCTCCTTGAGTGTTAGTGGCCTAAAAGTCCCATATTTAAGCGACTTGTTCCACCCGGATCGAAAAAATTGCGTCGAAAGCCCCGTATCCGGCCGGGTCTCCGACGATAACTTCGACCACTGTCGTGCTAATCATCCGGTACGCACACGAGCCGATTTCGGTAGGCGGGAGTATTCCCACGGCCCCGGGCCTTAGCTCGTGCGTTACGATGACGTTTGCTACGTCCATATTGATCGGAGCGCTTAGGGTGAGGTTGTAAACGCCCGCCGCTATGCGCGTAATACCGTCGTCGGTAAACTGTCCCGAATTCGAAATGTAAAACGGAACCAAAGCGCGCCCGTCGACTACCGCCGCCGTGCGCGGAATCCCGCCTTGTAGGTGAATGATACTCATCTTGCTGATCTCCTAATTGATCTTAAACACCGCGACGTAAAAGTCGAGGAAAGGCATAGGGGCAACCGGCGACCCTCCGTAGACCGTGATTGTGTTCCCCTCCGTGACTGTCGGGTCAGGGTACGCGCCGATCGCCCCGACGGCCATTGGTACAATCTCGTCGATGCCGTGCGGCGACGGGGCCGCAGGGTCTAAAAGTGTACTCGGGGTCACAATGATGATGCTCCGCGCATAGTTTATTGACTGCGAGAGCGTCAAAAGGAACGCGAACTGCGTGTCAGCGCCGGGCCCCTCGACCGTGATACCTGCGCTTTCGTCGAACCCGTCCGACGATAAATAAATCGCCGGGTAAGGGGGAGGGGCCGGGACCAAAGGCAGGTCGCTTGTGACGTGGGCCGCGGCGATCCGTTGACCGCCCTGAATTGGTATACCTGCCATTTTTCTATCCTCGGTTAAGCCTGAACACAGTGACGAAAATTCTTTGCGTGAGGTTCGTCTTCGGATAATTGTTCGGGAAGAACGCGGTGATTAAGATGTGAGGCGTCGACTCTCCGTGGAGTCCTGCCGGTCGCGCTTGGACCTGCACGTGCTGGAAGTCGCCTGGATGATCCGGATCGTCGCGCGGGACGCTCGTCGCCAGGATCGCACAGTCGATGTTATTGATTTCGCGGGAAAGCGTCATCTCGGCCGTCGCGAATCCGTTAGCCGTCAAACTGGCCCCGACGGTCAAACCGGCGGCGTGGGCGAACCCGTCGCTACCGATGTATTGGGCGCTCACTTCCCCGCCGACGTTAATGATCCATTCAAATTGCGCTGCGGCGATTCGTTGTCCGCCTAGTAAAGGTACGTCTGCCATGATTTTTCTTTCCTATGTGATTCTAAATGCCACGACGTACACCGAGAATGTGCCCGGGGGCAAATTCATCGGGTTTGCGATGACGGTTAAAGTGTTAAGTCGATTTGGGGGCGGTGCCCCTAAAAGTGGTACTCCGGCCATTACGCGAGAATCCTCCATACGTTGACGCTAAAGGCATGGTCGCCCGGAACCCCGGGAATGTCCTCGGTGTTGACCAAGAAAGTTTCGGTGCTCGTCACCCCTGGCGCAAGTGCAGGGTACTCGACGCTACACACGGGCGAGAACCCGCTTACCCCCTGACAAGTGACCTGGATCGTTGTGTGGTTCGGATTGACAGCCGGGAAAATTGGCGAAAGCTCAAGGATGTAGATCCCCACGCCGCCCTTCGTCACCGAAATAATACCGTCGCCCACAAACGTACCATCGGCGCGCACGGCTGCGCACGCCAGCGGTTGCCCGCCTAAAAGTGGGATGGCCACCCCTAAGCCACCTGTACGACGCGAATTGAAAATTCTGCATCAAAATTGCCGTAGCCCCCCGGGTCGCCGACGATGACTTCAATCACCGTGGTGCTCACCACCCGGTACGCGCACGACCCGATAAAGGTAGGCGGCCCTGGCGGGACGCCAGCACCCGGGTGGATAACGTGCGTAATGAGCACGTCGCACCTGTCGACATTTATCGGCTGGCTCAACGTCAAGTGATACACGCCCGCAGCGATACGGCTGATGCCGTTCGTTGTGAACTGCCCAGAGTTTGACTTATAGACTGGCGGCGTCGCTCGACCGTCGACCACCGCAGCGGCCCGCGGAATTCCGCCTTGAATTTGGATAATGCTCATCTCTTGTTAGCTCCCTTCGGCCATGACCGAATTAATGATGACTCTGACGTCTTCAATGTAAATGTCTCGTTTCGCTTGCGCTGTTCTTTTAGCAACGCGGCGAAAAGCGTCTTTGTGAATTTCCCCGACGTCTTCCCAAGGGGGCAAACCGGGCTCAAAGTTGGCGCGGAGGCCGTCCCAGGCCGAGATCGAATAGCGCTCGACGAAGTCGTCGTCGATGGTGAACTCCGGCAACTCTCTTTCGAGCTTGGGCTCTTTGCCCTGGATGTCGATGTACCAAGCGACGGCGATAAGAGTGGCGATGATGACGAAGGGCATTATGCCTTGGCCCCCTTTGTGATGATCGCGGTCGTGATTGCGTTATTGAGCAAATATAAAAAGCCCACGCCGACAAAGACCCAAGGCCAGATGCTTTTGCCCCCAGGCGGTCTCAGAGCAAGCGTCGGCTCGACGACTTCCTCCCAGACTTGGCCTTTCCAGATGTCGACACCCTTGAAAAATCCAATGTCCACCGCCTCGGCCGCGCGGTCCACTGCTTCAAACGCTTGTTGAGCGGTGGCCCCTTCCTTCCACATAAAAAGGGAAAAATCCATGTCCTTGTTGTAAACGCCCGGAAGAATGGAACCCTCTAGGTCGGTTTCGACGTCATGCACGAACACGCGCCACCCGGCGGTGGTGAGGTTGTCGAGAAAATCGTTCCACTGTTGTGCGTACCGAGTGACCACGGCGTAAAGAGACCCGCGCACGAAGAAGTATTTCTTAATGAACGGAGGGAAGCGCTTAAGCTCTTCCTCTGACATTTGTCCCTGCCAAAGATCGACGCCGCCCATCAGTATCCCTCGTGCCCCATCTTTCCGTAAGAAGCCCACGCGTTCGCGGGGTCGCCATAGCGGTCTTTGATATAGGCCAGCATACCCGCGGCTTCTTCGACGGGGTCTCCGATGCCCGCGCGTCCTGCCGGATAGTATTTATCGACGTTGCGCAATAGAAGTTGCCCGAGACCCGTCGCCGAACTCGTGGCCGTCATCTCCCCTTGACGTAGCTCTTCGTGAACGCCGCCCCACTGGGTTTTGTCTTTTGACCGATCGCCGTAGGTATAGTTTGGGATACCCACCCATCCGTCAGATTCTTTGTTTAGAATTTGATGCAATCCGTCCTCACGCGCCCACGACTTCGGGAGGCCCGCGCGCTTCGCTGCTTTCTCGAAGAGCTTTTTGGTCTTTTCCGCGAAAGGCGGGTAGCGGGTCGGCGTAAACGCGCCCGCCGACGTGACGGGGGGCGTGTACGGCGTCGTGCCGCTCCCGAAGATGGCCGGTGCGGCCCGACTTTCGTCGATGCCTTGCTCGGCCAGCCAATACACCAAGGCCCCACGCGTTCCCGGTCCATAGAGACCGTCAGCGGTGAGGCCCGCCGCCGCCTGAAACTTCTTCAGTGCGGCGACGCGGTCGGAATAATCCTGGTAGGCTTCGCCAATGGCCACCGCTTCCGCAGCGTCAGGCGCAAACCTGCGCGCTTTGGATGCGCTATAACCTTTAGGCGTCCGGTTACGCATAGTGATCCACAATAAAAGGCCCAGGCCCAAGCCGCCGATGACGTAAGTCTTCAATCGCTGTCCTCTCTACCTGAACCCGCCGCGGCGTAGCTGGCCGACCAGACGACGCCAATAGTTCGCCCGTGCTTCGCACTCCGCGAGTTGTTGGGTCAAGCTGTTGATCCGATGGTGAAGCGCCGCCGCGCGTCGACGCGCGCTGTCGCGGTCGCCCCGTGCAGTCGTCAGAGCCACGTTTTGCGATCGGTAGCGACCTTGCAAAGTTTGATATTCGTTCGCCAACCGTCGCAGTTTCACCCGGCACGAGTGCGCCTCTTTGCGTTCTCGGGCCAGCGCTGCGCTCGCGGCCGAGCGGGAAGTCGATAGACCCATTTTCTCGCGAGCCATCGCCGCTTGGCGTCTGGTCATATACCCCTTGGCCTGGTCGCCGACGGGAACGGGTGCCGAGCTGACGTACTTTTTGTCCTGCGGCAAGTCTGCCCCGCCAAGCATCCCCATGCCAATCGCGCCAAGGTTTGGGTATCCTGGGGGTGACTGCAAGGTGCCTTGCGCTTCGTAGGGGTCGCCAGCGATGCCGATAGCGCCTAGGTTTGGAAAGCCTTGCGGAGATTGCAAGGTGCCTTGCGCTAGGTAAGGGTCGCCAGCAATCCCGATCGCTCCCATACCGATCGCGCCGAGATTGGTCGGGCTCCCGTATCCAAAGCTGGAATTGAGCCTCGACGCTTGTTGCCAGTCGTTCCAATGCCCCGAGTAAATCTCGCCTATTTGAGTTGCCATTTTATCGCCTCCGATCGTGTGTTGTTCATAAATTTCATTTCGACTTTAGCGTCTCCGCGCCTTTCCGGTGATGATGTCCCAAAGCTGAGTGGGCCCGCGTTTGATGTGTCTTTTTGCGCGGGGGTATCGGGGGTACAGTCCGCCTTGGGGCGGGATGAGCGTCCCGGCCGGGATTCCGGCCATACCGATCGCTCCGAGCGCCGTCGGGCTTCCGTACCCAAAGCTCGAATCCATCATGCCCGCGTTTTGCCACGAGTCCCATCCTCCCTGTCCTGAGTTACCAATAACGGTTGCGCCTAAATGAGTCCGACCGACGCTCGACCCGATTGGGTTCATGCTGCCATAAGTCGGACTCCAAAAGATCATACCGCTGTCAGACGCCATGTTCGCACCCGGTTGCAAAGTTCCTCTTGTATGCCCCGCAATTCCGATTGCGCCTAAGTGCGATTCTCCGATTACTGTTGCCATTTTTCTACCTCTGGCCGGAGCCCGGCCTAAAATTTTTCTGGGAGAGAGCTGGTCCGGGGTCTTTTGGAGGATGTCTCCGGCCCTCCACATGCTGCCGTCATTAGTGCAGCGATACGATATCGTCTTACCCTTCCCGCCAGGAATATCCTTGATCCCCGTGACAAAGCCTTCCGACTTGTAATGAATGCACCCAGGGTTCGTGTTCCTTACCTTGTCTCCGACCTTCGGCATGTTCGTATGAGATTGGAAGCCTTTGATGAGCTGATAAGTTCGTGCCATCTTATCCGCCGGGCCTATAGGCTTTCGTGCCCCTGCCGTATAGAGACGTGGGAGCCGTGCCGGTGTAGACGTGTTGTTGACCGAGCCAATAAACCAACGCGCCGCGAGTCGTCGGCCCGTAAAGACCGTCGACGGTGATACCGCTCGCGAGCTGAAACGCTCGGACAGCTTTGACTTTGTTCGGGTGTTTTCGGTAGCCCTTTCCGCTCGACACGGCTTCGGCCACAAGCGGAGCGTAAAACACCGCAGCGTTTTCGTCGGGCCCCGCGACTGGGGGCCAGCCGGATTGTTCGGCCGGAATTTCGATTGATGTGCGCGCGATTCCGTCGGGCGCTGAATAAATAACTTCCCCTGTCCCGTAGTGTGGGGCTGGCGCGCCGGGCGCTTGGTCGCCAAGCGCAGCGTATAGCCAGTAATCTAACGCGCCCTTGGTCTCCGGGCCGTACTTCCCGTCAGGCGCTACACCCGAAGCTGCTTGGAAAGCCTTTATCAGTGCTTTGTCCGCTTTACGCCCACGTTCGACTAGGTCTTGAACCAGAGCCACCGCAAGCGAACTTGCCGCGTCGGGGTCATAAGGGCCAAGCTCCGCGCCCCCGCCTCGTGCCGGGGTGTCAGCACGCGGCGAGGGCCCAGAGGGACCACCAATTCGCTTAGCCTTTCGCGCCTCTGCTTTTTTCGTACTTCCAAAAGCAGCGTATGCGAGGCCAATCAATGCGATTATTAAGTATGGGTTCATTGTGTATCGTCCTTAATTCATGTGGCTCGTGGCCATCCCCAGGCGAGCGCTCGGGTCTTCCGTGTACGTGCGCAAGCCATCGCTCCGCTTAACTTGAACATGATAGAGCGTGCAAGGCTCCCGGGGGTCGGGACACACGCGGGGGTAGGCGATAAGTTTGACCTCTGCGCGTGGGTCGATACCGTGAAAGCGAAGCTCGGCCACGCGCCACGCAACCAAGTCGTCGCAGTCACCGCCGCCGACGGCGAGCACCGTCGCGATGTCCGCGAAAATCTCCTGGCCTTCCGGCTCGGGAACGTAGATCACACCGCTCTGATAAAGACGAGGTGTGTCAGGGTGTGCATGAAGCCACGCCATGTTAACAGCCACAAGCGCTTGCATCAGAGCAAGCAAGGCCCGCTCGTCACCGCTTGCGTTGCGGGGGTCCGAAAATAGAGAAGTGCGAAAGTCTACAGCAAACATTGTCCGTCGTGCTTTCGCACCTCCCTCGCCCTACGAGGGGCTACTTTTCAGGCACCGCTACGCGTTGCTAACTGTTATTCGGCCACCGTGCCGGTCATGACGGCCAAAAAGCGCGTGAGCACTCCGCCAATTTCGGTCACATCTAAAACCACGTCCTGTGCGGGCTGCGCAGTCTTCCATCGAAGATGCACACCAACAGCGTCGGGCGTAAATGCCTCGGCGGGAATGCCGGTCGCGTTCAATAACATCGACGTGTTGCCGATCTTGATGTCCGTGATTAAAAAGTTTGCGGCACCAGCGGCACCGACTACTAATTTTTCGGGACGGAACGCTTGTTGCGGACGACTCGTGACGACCGCGGCTCCCGCAGCGGCTACCACTTGGTCAAAACCAAGAGCAGAGCCACGCAATTCAGTCGGAGGGACTTCGCGGACGGGGTGCAAGTTTGGTTGCGCTCCGAAACCGCCGAAAACTGGCGATGCAGCAGCCGGGGCTATACTACCACCGGGCGCTTGCCCGACTTCGATCATTCCTACGCGGTTGCGGTTAGGCTGCGCGCGGGCAAGTCCCTGGCGTCGTTGCGCAAGTGTCTCTTGCGCTGCAAATGGGTTAGCTGAGTAAGGGTTCCGATTCATGTGTTTGCCTCTTTTTCTTTTTGTTCTGTTTCGCTTTGCGGCCAGCAAAAACACCGACCGCGAGATTTGTGTCTATTCTCCGGCCAAGCCAGCGTTACGACCTGCGGTCGCTGCCCACGCCGCAAGTGATCCGTTCGCTGCCGACGAAAGGTATTTCGTCGCGTCGCCACCCATTCCGGTCATGGACAAAGTGAGCGCGCCAAGACCGACGGCTAACTCCAAGGGAATAGGCCCGAGCGCGATCCCTTCAGCACCGCCAAAGCGAGCGCTTGCGAAGCTAACGCCAAAGGCGGTTGCGCCGCCGATTGCTGTGTTCATTAAACCTTCAACGGTTTTTGCGCTACGCTCACGAGCGCGACGCGCAACGCCGTTCGAACTATCGATCCGGCGCAATAACTGAGATTTAGAAAGCTGATTGAGTTTTGCCATTATTTTTGGTTCCTGAGTTTCCTTTAATTTCCCCGCGATTCGATTCGGGATTTCGGTTGGCTCCGAAAATACGCCTATGAGCGTTTGTGTCAATGCTCACAGACGCTTAGAAGTTTTATATTACTTAGTCGCTTAACTTAGAGTGACAATGAAGGCGGGGCGTTTTACCGGCTCACGGTGAGCCACCCGAAAAAGCTCCGTGACTTCCTTGGCTTACGCAGTGCTTGTGCCAAAAGTGGGGTCGCTGTATGAAGGGGCATGGAATGGAAAAAGATTTTGGGCATTTTCTCTGCGGCAATCGTAGCGATCGGAATCGCGGTTATGATGCGCGGGAACGCCGCCGGTATTTTTCCCATCGGAAAAGAGGCTGTCTACATTTCCGGCGAAGCGTGCACAGTTAACGCGCACTCCGGCCGATCCGTGTTCAACCTAATTGACGACTGTCGAAAGTGTGGCGCTCTGCACGCCGTTTACTTGGAGTCCGTAAAAACGTCTAGCACATCGACGACGTCAACATCTTCGTCGGCCCCGTGATAAAAATATCTCGACCCTATCTCGGAGATTTCGCATAGGTAGTCCCCATTGAATCGAACTCCCATCGTGACGGACTCGACCAAAGCCCCGGGCCAATCCTCGAAGCCTGGATCGAAGTATGGCAACACTTCGCGCTCGTAGGACACTGGCTTGGGCGCGACGGGGTCTGTGTGTTTCGCTTTCCACGTCATCCCCGCGCGAGAATAACGCATCCGGGTTTCGGTGTTACATAGCCGCCTGACGTCGTCGGGTGGTCGATACAAAAGTTCAGGGGGCTTGCCTATCTCCCGGGTAAGGGGGTCGGCCGGGCGTGATGCCAACCACCGCCCGTTCCAACCCGACTCGGTTTGGCTTACCCACGTCTTCCCCGATGCCCCGAACCAATAAGACAGCGCGCCCGCGGTCGCCGCGCCGTAGGTGCCGTCGTCCACTAGGTCCGCTGCGCCCTGAAACGCGCGGACTAGCTCGGTGTCAATGGCCACTTTGCGTTTATCAAGCGCCCATTTATGATCGCGGGCCCCGCTAAGACTTCGCTTGTTGAAAAAATAGCCCTTAACCATCCGGTCGGTGTCTGGGTGCGTCAAGTGCCGGTGAAGCACGACCGCAAGCGCTGTTGCTGCCTCGGGGTTGTAGGGCCCGACCCTCGACTTTTTCATTCTTCGCCCCTTAGCTCTTCGATGGTCCACGCTCGCGAGGTGCCGTCGACAAACATGCACCGCTTGTCCCTGACGGAGTTCTGCAATCTCTTTTTCGCTTCCACTCTGCTCGGCGCAAACTCTCTCCCCGCCCTGGACGCGGTCGAGATCATCTCTTTGATCCGAGGCATCCGGTCGAACTCATAGCTACCGCCCACCAAAACGTGTTCGAAGTCGTCCAAGTCGAAAGCTGCGCTCTTTCCGTCGGCATTTGTCTTCTTCGGGAATCCTTTGGCTTTGACGGCCCCGTCCATCTCATACAATTTCGGCCGCACGAATTGAGCATGGTCAAAGACCTTTTCGCACTTCAGGGCCCCCAAAAGTTTGGCGTCGGTCGGGACGTTCGGATCACTGCTTGCGAAACCATCGGTGTCGCAATAGTGCACGCTCTGCGCCGTCGTCATGTGCCTGGCTAAAGACACGCGGGCCCGTGCGGTGATCGCCGACGCTATGGGCAAATGCTCGTGCGCTACTTTGCGCACCGTCGGCACCATGAAGACGCCGGGGAACATCATCCGTTTGCCACAGCTTGGGCAGTTGCAAGGCCCCTTGCATTTTTTGCAATACTCGCCATAGCGCCAGCGGTCGTGCTGGCAGGAAAAAAACTTGAGCGCTGGATTGATCTCCATGCTCTCCCGGTCTCTGCGCTCCGCAGTTTTTCCATAGAGCGCATTGAGCAATAGCTTTAGATTCTGCCGGGTGAACGCGTCCGTCGCCACTTTGCGCATGTCGTAGAGCGTGGTGGCGTAGAGGGCCATGCAATCCTGCTTATCAAATTGCATGACCTCATGTACTTTGAGGATCTCGTGCCCCTGCGAAAGAGCCCACTCGATTTCTTCTTGGGCAAACCACGAGCGCCAAGCCCCGGTCGGGAAGTACATCGTAAGCCCGTCGCGAAACGGAAGCGGCGGCACCCGACATTCGTTGACTTTCATTTCGACGTTAGCGAACCACATCAGGTCGCTATTTTTCGGGAGTCTCTTTGTGCTCTTTTTGAGTCTCCCCGGGAGCGGTTCGGTCATCGCCGACGGGTAGCTTGAGTTTATATCGTAGTAAAACCCACGGGCGACGTATCGATCGTATACTTCGACCCGCCCACCAAAGTACGACGGCCTCAGTCTGTCGTTGACGAGGACGGAAACCGAGAGATCGCGCGTCAAAAACCGGCGACGGAAAAGAGACATAGCAGTCGACGCGAGCGTTAGCTTAAGTTCACCGCCAAGCCCTAGAATAAAATCCTGAAACCCGGTGAGCGCTTTGTGCAGTATCGTGCAGTCCTGCGCGTTGTACGCTATAAGTTCTCCGATCGGTGCATCCCACGCACAATCTCCCTTTTGTTCTCCGATGCTTTCGCCAATTTTGGCCAAGCTCCCTTGCAGGGTCCAGAAAGAATCGACGAATGTCCAGACGTGACGGCCTCGCCTGACGCGCACGATGATCGCGGACGAGCCCGAAAAAACTGCCGAGACGTGGTACTCGGGCCGCTTATAGAGAATTTGCAGGACGAATTGCACGTCGGCAAGGCCCCCAGCATGGGCATAAAACATCCGCCCGCTGTTTTCGGCCGATAGCTCCGAGTTTAAGAATCGCTCCATCGGCGAGAGGCCCGCGGCCTCGGTGTAGCTCCGGTAGCCTTTGTCTTCGTCGTAGACGCCGACGACGCGTAGCTTCATGGTCTCCGGTAGCCATTCGAGATCATACGTCGTGATCCCCTTCGTTTTCGCTTCACTTTCGATCGGTGTAAATCCGTTCCTCATCTGTCACCCCTTTTTGTATTTTCATTCGTCCATATCTCCGCGCCAGTACGCGGGCGCTACGTTTCGAACGCCCCTATGTATCTGGATCACAACCTCGCCCGGCTTGAGATACCCCGCCGCGTCTTGGTACAGGGCAATTTGTCTTGCAGCGACAAAAGCCGTTGCCTGGTCCTCGCCTTTGTATGCCGTACCGATAATTGACGACTTGCCTAAAATTTTCGGGTAGCCGTGCGACTTCCACAATTCCTCGTCGCGAAGCTGAAACAAAATCCCCGCAGCGATAAAGACTTGCTCGGGAACGCCCGCCGCTTGCGCTGCTTCTTCAATCTCGAAAAGAACATCGTCGGGAGACTCCCCGAACGGGATCGGCACCGAAAGCCGCGCGTCGAATGAACCATCGGGATTGATCGCCGTCTGCACCGCCGCCGCTGGATACTCTTGGCCGAGTCTCGTCAGATAATTTTTGGCGTCCGCTGCCCAGTCGACGACCGTCGTCGATTGCTTTTTCGTTAACTTAACTTCTTGCGTCGGGGCCCCCGCCATCGCCAATGGCTTCTTTGCCCACTCCCGGGCCCGCGCGTCTCGGGCTTTGCGTTCTTCGCGCTCTTGGGCTCGCTGCGCTTTTGTCTTCTTTGGCTTCACAGTTTCATCGAGCAAAGTTTTCGCCGCTCTCTTCGCGGCCTTCGTGGTTGCCTTATCGTGAATCTTTTTCAAAATTTTTATTTCCGTGTCCAGCTCTCTTGACTCGGCGTTTGAGATGCGAGGCTTGGGAGCGCGCGGCTTGCGCGGCTTCTTCGGGGGCTTGGCCCACGCCTCGCCGCCTTTTCGAACGACAAGCGCCTTTTGTTTTCGACTCATGTCCTCGACCGCGATCAAGGCGTGTTTCTTGCTCCACCCCGCGGCCTGTAGCGCTTCGCGCGCTCGGCGAGACTCGGTCGCCTTCGCGCCAGTTGTGGACGCACGTAAAAACCAATTCCGGCCGCGCTCGGGGGCCTTGGGCTTCGGCCTGGCTTTAGGCTTTGGCTTCGGCTTCGGTGGGGCCTTGGGCTTCGGCCTGGGCTTCGGTGGGGCCTTGGGCTTCGGCCTGGCTTTAGGCTTTGGCTTCGGCTTCGGCCTGGGCTTCGGTGGGGCCTTGGGCTTCGGCCTGGCTTTAGGCTTTGGCTTCGGCTTCGGCCTGGCTTTAGGCTTTGGCTTCGGCTTCGGCTTCGGCTTCGGTGGGGCCTTGGGCTTCGGCCTGGCTTTAGGCTTTGGCTTTGGCTTCGGTGGGGCCTTGGGCTTCGGCCTGGCTTTAGGCTTTGGCTTTGGCTTCGGTGGGGCCTTGGGCTTCGGCCTGGCTTTAGGCTTTGGCTTCGGCTTCGGCCTGGCTTTAGGCTTTGGCTTTGGCTTTTGCTTGAGAGCCTTCCGCGCTCGAATCTCGACGCGCTCAAGCCTGTTGAGTTCGGAGGCATACAGAAGCTCGACTTCTTTTTCCGCTTGTCGCTTCGTGAAGCCTTCGCGCCTTAGCGCGTCTTTAGCTCTGCGCTTGCGCCAACCGCGTCGGGACGCGAGCGAAGTGGCCTTTTTTATTTTCTCGTCGACTTTACGCGTCTTTGCGAAGCGCCCTTTTGAATCACGTATCCTCGTTGCTGTCTTTTTCCGCGCTGCCACCGCACTCGACTCCCTCTTTGTTCAATTTTGTGATTAACGCTTGCCCGATTTTCAACACTTCGCGCTTCCACACCGCCGAGCGTATCGGGTCCGCTTGTGTGGCTTTTAATATTCTCGTGAGCGTGAGCGTATCGCTCAAGTAATCTTTTCTATGCTTAATCGGTCGGCTCATGTTCACCCCTTTCGCCCGCGCTCCCTTATTCCACTTTTGTGTACTCGCCGCAAGCGCCCAAACCATGAAGCCACGCGCGCACTGTCCCCCGCTTTGGGGCTTTCCGAGTCCCGTGTGTCGTGCCCAGGAGCGTGTACGTCTCCCGGTCCCAAGCCATGGGGCTCAGCCCGTACCGCTCAAACTCGACCCGATCGCGCTCACGGCGTCCGCACGCGATAAGCCTGGCTTGCATCGGTAACACTAGCGCCTCGACAACTTCGTGTATCAAAAGCTGTCCCTCGCCGCTGGTTTCGCCTTGCGCCGTCGGTTGGGGCCGTCCCTCGATGTTTTCTCGAATTCGGCCCAGTTTGGACGCTAGCCCAGGCGAAGGCGCTACCGACTCGATCCCCACAATGGCCGCGGGGTAGGCTTTGCCGTGGCCCCAAGAGCCGACCCCTTCGAGGTAATCTTGAGCCAACGCACCGGCCCGCCCTTCCTCGGCCATACGGTCCCGCGTATGGCCGTCTGAGAGCCCGCGAGCGATAAACCCACGCGCGACCTCCCCTACATAGTTTGGCTGACCAGCGAGCGCCACGCGGGCGGTGAACACCCACACAGGAACGGCCGCAGCCGCCGCACGTCGGATCTCGACGTGGGCGGCGTAGGGGTGAACCGTTGTCTTGAACAACGCTAAAGTTAACACCCCTAGGCCCTCGGGAAAGTCTTGCGACGGCCCGTGGCGAAGCGTAGGCACGCTTGAAGCGCCTCGGTATAAGCGACTTGATAGCCGCTCACAAAGCCCGCCTTAAAATCGGCGGAGCCGCGTGGGGTGTTCTTAGGCTGGCGCTCGGCATAGGCCCCGGCGTCAACGTCCGCTAGGAGCGCTTCGAGTTCGTCCAGACCCGGGCGCACTACTCGCTCGGGCGCTTTCCCTTCTGACTCGGCGGGTTCGGCCTCGCCTGTTCGCTTTTTGAACTCTTCTTGCTGCGCCAGGTGGCGCTCTTTGAGGGTCGTCGCCTTGCTGCCGATCGCAGCCAGGGCGATAGCGTCCTTGGCCCCTAAGTTCCCGTCTTGGCGACGGGCTAACTCGATGAGCGTCGGACACAAATAGTCCGTTACTCTCATGTAGTTGTTGGCGAGCGACTTTGATATGCCTAACTGGTCCGCGATCCAGGCCCCAGACCCGGCCGACTTTGGCAAGCTCTTCCCGGCTTGTTTCTTTGCCGCGTCGCGCAGCATAGCGCACCGGGCCGCGGTGTCCGTCCAATGAAGGTCGACCCGCGCGGCGTTCTCTCTAAAATTCTGTGCGGCCAGCTCTAGCGGGTGCGCTCCGTCGATGACCACGGCTTCGACTTGAGTGGGCATTGTCGCCAGCTTTTTCTTGAGCGACGCGCGCGCGCCTTTCGCGTCAAACTCAGTCTTGTCGAGCTTCGCGGTTTCCTTGGCCGTGGTCGTGACACGCTCGTGATCGTGCCTAATTTGTTTTTCGAGCCAGGTCGTGATGGCTTGAAATCGCCTGTTACCCCAGACGACAATAAAATCGACGCCTTTGGGCACCGTCATGCCCTTTGGCACTGGCGCGACGCCGATCGGCTGCAAAATGCCAGCAGTCGAAATGTGCTTGCTGAATTCTTGGTCGTCCTGGGGCGACGTTAAGACCCTTGAATTTTTTAGCAGGTCGTATTTTTTAGGCGCAGTGCGGGGTACGATCGCGATCCGAGCAACGTCCACGAAAGTCGTCGTTCGCGTCACCTTCGTCGCCTTCTTTGCTCGCTTTGTCGCGGCCTTTGTCTGTGCTGGCGCTGCGGTGCTTGCTGGTTTCGGTTTGTTTGAGTTTGTATCTGCCACTTTTCTTATCCTCTTTGTTTGTACGGCTCACGGTGAGCCTATGGGTTAATTCCGGGTCTCAGGCTTTTGTCGCCGAAGTCCATGGCCAAAAGCTCTAGGACGTGGAACGCGTAGAACGTGGCCCATTCGCCCCCCTCAAAGGTGAAGACCATTTTGTTTTGGGCCTTTGCCTCTTTGTACGCCTTACGCAATCGCCTTGCTCGCTCGATCGTCATTTTTTGATCACTCATTTGATTATTTTCCTCCACTCCAAATTGATAACTCTTTTCGCGGCGCGTACCGCGTGGTCTTTTGCGCTGTAAACGCGAGCGCCCGCAGCGGCGAGCCCCGCACCGTCCGCACCCGAGACCTTCTTTTTGAAAACCGCACGTTGCGGGTCGAGAAGTGTCGACGTGAGCCGTTCGCCATCGGGTACGCACACGACGAAGCCGCCTTCGACGGGTCTGACGTAGACCGAAAGCTCGATCTGCTTTCCATCGACAAACCACTCGTGATTTTTGTGCACCGTGCTCACGAGGCGGGCCCCTTGGGTCCTGGGACTTCGAGCAAAGCCTCTGCTTGCTGGACTTCGAGTAAGTACATAGTAAGATCGCACAAAGCGACCTGAACCCGCGCAGCGCTCGCGCGCTCTGCGTCCGGCCCGATATCGCCCCCGTCACCGAGATAAGTCCCGATCGCTATGACGAAATCTTCGGCGACTTCCATCCAGCGGCCGGGGGCCCTCACCTCGACGACGCTCCCGCGTTCCTCCACGATCTCGATCAAGTCCATGAGACGAACGGACGGCCCGCGGACAAAGGACGGAGCGCCGTCGTCGGCCTCCCAGGCTCGGAGCGCATAAGTAAGAATCCCGAACTTTTCAAGCTCGGTCCCTTCCTCGGGTAACTCGCTGGTGTCTGTATCAATTGTGATTTTCATTTTCTTTTCGCCTCATTTATCTAGTCGTTTGAATTAGCCGGGATCTGACACCCGGCGTCTTTTTTTTTCAAAACGGAATATCCTCGTCGGTCAACGGCGGCACCCGAGTGTTTGTACGCGGGACGGGCGACGTCTTTAAGAAAACCGTTAAGTCACTTTCGCGGACCATCCGCCTACGCCCCGGTCTACACGACGCGAGTCGCCCATCTCTGCACCAGGCCCGCACGCTCGATAGCGGCGTGCGCGTGATCTCAGAGACTTCGGCCAGCGTCAAAAACTTTTCCTCGACGGCCTTTTTCTTAGCGGCCTTTTTCTTGGTCGCCTTTTTCTTGGTCGCCTTTTTCTTGGTCGCCTTTTTCTTGGTCGCCTTTTTCTTGGTCGCCTTTTTCTTGGTCGCCTTTTTCTTGGTCGCCTTTTTCTTGGTCGCCTTTGCCTCGGGCGCTTTTTCCTCGGGCTCGTTTTCCTCGACGGGCTCGGGCTCTTCCCAAGAGAAGTCGGCCGGGGGCTCGCCGCCGACCCATTCGGATTCGCCGCCGCTCAAGATTGCAAGCGCGTGGCGATGCAAGCCCCTGCTTTTTTGAACGCCCTCGGCCCTCACCCATAGCGCCTCGGTGGTCGCCGTGCGAACAATCTGAGAGCAACGGGCCCACCTGTCCGCTGCTTTGATCGCCATCGCGGCCCGCTCGATCCTGTCCTGATGCACACCCAGTTGAACCGCGAGGTAGGTCGCGTCGCCTGGGCTTCCTGCCTCAAGAGCCTCGGCGTCTAGCTCTGCTTTTTCCGCGCGCTCTATTGCGGCCTCGGCCAGCTCCCAGGCGCGGAGCGCTAAAATAAGCATTCCAAACTTGCCGTCTGCCCCAGTCACTTCGCCCGTCGCTGTGTCGATTGTGATTTTCATTCCTTAGCCTCGCTTTCTTCGCCGGGGTTCCAAAACGTCATGGTTCCGCGCAGCACTGAGACCGCACGCTGATGAGCGTCGCGGGCTTTGCTTAGTGCCGTCTTGTGCTTTCCCTTGAGACCGTCAGTCTGGCCCATCTGCCACGCGACCCGCTCCGCCGTCTTGATCGCGTCGATCGCGCGCTCTGCTCGGTCTTCGAGCATCCGTACTTGTGTCACGAGGTCCGTGACGTCATCCGGATAGCCAGCCTTAAGCGCCTCGACGTCGCCCTCGGCTTTCTCCGCTCGGGCCAGCGCTGCGTCGACCCGCTCCGCGAGGGAGAGAATCAACTCGGCCTCGGCGGTCGCTTGGGCCTTTCGGCGCTCAAGCATACCCCTTAGAGTGTCTTCGATCTCTGCCTTGATCATATCTCATTTCCTTCGGCCGATTCCCAGCCGTTAACAACCTCGTCGCGTTCGCTCGCCGGAACGATGACCACGCGGAGTTGTGAGTTAATACGCCCGTCCGTGACGCCTTGAAAGCGCACACAGCCGCAAGCCGCACGCCGCTCCAAGACGGGGCCGGGCCAGTCTTTGCGTATCGCCGTCGCCTCCGCGGGCACGCTCGGGTGAAGACGCACGGTGACGACGGGCGTGAGCCCGAAACCGAAGCGCACCTTGGGCGGCTCAGTCGAGCGTTCGTTGTACGTCTCGGTGTTGAATTTCCCGCAGCGGTGAATAACGCGCATGGACTCGGGTACATATTTCCAGTTCATTTCGCGCCCCGTCTTTTCAGCAACGCCAAAAAACTGTTCGCAGCTTCGACGGGCGTGAGGCCCGTGAACCACGAATGTGCGATGTCGGATTCCCAGTCGGCGATCGAGATATAGCCCCCGCCCGCCTTCACGAGTGTGTTGACCTGCGCGTTCCACTTTACGCGCGCTGCTTTGCTTTTTCGTTTCATGATTACCTCACGCGTCCTCAAGATATGCGTCCAGCCCGATCAGCGTCACGCCACCCTCATAGTCGGACGCCGCGTCAAGGGCCTCTTGCCTCGACGACGGCACCGGGCCCCCCTCGAAAAAATCGGCAGCGTCCCAGACGCCGCCGCTTTCGGTGGTGACTTGGCAAGCGCGTTCGATCTCCCACACTTTGTCCGAATTGCGCGAAAAAATCGCAGGATCGCGCTCCAACTCGCCGAGCAATTCAGCGCAAGCTGGCGTGATTTCGCGCATAAGCTCATTAATTTCCGCGACCGTCAGTTCCGGGTTGATCGAAAACTCGACGTCGCGTCCATCCCAAGTGCGTGCGAAGCATCCCCCACCCACCGCGCCGTACCAGTCAGCGCTAAGCGTCCGAGTCTCAGTGTCGAGACAGATATACGCACGCTGGGGAGAGTGCTGGCTCGCGTAGCGGTGGTAAAGCGGGTGCAGCGGCCCCGCGTCGTCCAGTTTATCGATTGTAACTTGCTCTTTGCTCATTTTGATTCTCCTCTTTGTTTCGCTCATACTGAATCACCCCGCGGTCAGCAGCGCATCGATCTCGGTAAGCCGGAGAAGAAGCAAAACCCGCTCGCTAGCGAGCGCTTCTGAGTCATTACAGTCGCCGACTGTTTCAACCTGGACGTCCGCACTGTTCTCGAATCGCATGACCGCCGTGCGGCTCATGTCGCGCAGCAAAACCACAGCACCGGACGAGTTAACCTCAGTAGCCCAGTTTTTTGCAGATCCCGACGACGTGAACCCGCCCTCTTCGACGATCACTCCGTCACCGAGCTTTGCGCCCGAATCTCGACCGGTTGCCCGCGCAACAGTTCGCCCGCAAATTTCGATGGGCGCTTTGGGCGCATAGTGGCCACCTAGAAGTGTAACCCGAACGTCTACATAATTCGTGTCCGTCCCGTCCGTCCCGAAAACATCCATACACAAAGCTCTGACAGCGGCTTCGTCGCGGGCATCAAAGACCCATGAGCTTCCGGCCCACTTTCCCCCCAGGCGACGGGCGCGTGGTGGAAACTCAGAGTTGTAGTCTGAAACGACGGTTACACTCTCTGGATGCGTGTTGATGGTGACTTGCTCTTTGCTCATTTTGATTCTCCCTTACGCTGCCATTAGGCTGCGGTGCCCGACTGCGACTGTGACTGTCGCCCGGTCGTGTTTGCGTTGTTCTCTCGCCGCTTTGTCGCAGCGAGAGTAAGATTTGTTCAGGACGGCGTCGACTGTCGCGTCCGGGTTCGACGCGCGCCAGCGGGCGACTTGCTCGCCGATCGTGAGGACGATGCCCTTGAGCTTCGTGCCGTTGATCGAAATGTTGGGATTAGCCGCAATCGACTCAGCCTCATAGCGCTGGACGTCGGCCCAGGCTTCGGGGTTGACGATTGAGAGCGCCCAATACGCGCTCAAGGGCTGGTAAGGACACATATAGCAACCGCTCTTGCGCACGGCTTCGAGGCCGAACCGCGCGAGGATTTTGCCTTCGTCGGCCTTCGCGATCCCCATCGAGATGAGGGGGTAAGATTCCGTCACAAATTTCGGGGCCCGGCCGCTCTCTTCCATCGCGATTGACTTGTCAGCTCGGCTCGACTCGTCGGCCGCGATTCCGATAATGGTGATGTGTCGCACGCGTTCGCCGCGCCGAATTGCCGACGGCCACTGAATGTTATTGAGCCCGAACCGCAAACGAGAAATGTCGTTTATGAGCTTCCGAATCGGCCTAATTTTATGCACGTCGGTGCAGTCGCCTTTGCCCAAACTGACGACAGTCTTGCGTGAGTTCAGATCGGTGACGATGTCAGGGCGCGCATGATAAAGACCAGCGTCGGCACGGGCCTCGATGTCGCTCCACGAGGACGGGGCCGCGAGCTTTTCGCCGTCGCCCCCTTTCGCCAGAATCAGGAACCGGACGCCCATGGCCGCGCACATCGCGCGGGCCTTGGGAATGAGCGCGTGGCTGTGATCCCATTCGCGGCCCGTGTCACTGAAGACCACGCAATCGACGTCGCCCGGCCCGATGGCCCGGCCGTCGACCCATAGCGACCGCTCGGCCAGTAGGCAGAGCATCGCGAACGAGTCGCGGCCTAGGCCGAGATTCAGGGTCACAACGCGGCGAGCGTTGAGCGGGGCGGCGTCGAAGATCCCGAGCTGATTCATTTTGATTCCCCCGCTGCTTCGCACTCGCGATACCTCAGCCCTCTTTTATCGAACTCCTCGGTTAAGCCACCGAACAAAGCGCGTGCCTCGCCCTCGTTGAGCTTGCAGCCTTCCGCTCTCCACAGGTGAACCTCATCCTCATGATTCATCCCCGGGACCGGAACTACATAAGCAGCCCAGTCTCCGCGAACAGGAGCGGTGTCGCGGGGTCTATAGGTGTGGGCAGGAACCTCTTCAAATTCGTTCTCGGTGTACACCACCAAGACCTCGCTGTGGATTGCTCGGTACCACAAAGGCCGACCGGTCTCCCTGTCAGTAGTCATGCTCATAGCGTTTACCCGACCATCGCTTGGATCTTTTCTTCGGTGAGTTCGGCGACCGTTTTGGGATTCTGGCCCTCGGCCCGTAGCCACTGCCCGATGTGTTTGGACGTCGTGACGCTGTGGTATGTCGCCGTTCTGAAGTAGCCCACGTCGGCGCTGTAGCCAGCAACCGCGGTTTCGTAACTGAAAAATATACGGGTTTCTCCCGAGGGGGATTTTATGAGTAGTTCTGTGCGGTTCGGGCCGACTTGCTTGATCTGTAAATTCACTTTCTGACTCCTGTGTCACCCGCCAAGACGGGGCTTAAGGTTTGGTTTGATTACGCTTCTTTGACGTTTCTGAGCACATAATAATTCATTTTAGTGGCTCACCGTGAGCCGCTTTCGGAATGTGATCGCTGACACAAAAAAGCCCAGGGAAACCCCCTAATCGCAAGGGAGGTCTCAACTAAGGGGAATCCCCGGGCGGTCTCCGCCCCTTTTTCAAGGGGAGAGCAAAACCCCTAGGTTATGGAAGTGTTGGCGACCGCTTCCCAGTCAGCGCCCTCGGGTGCTTTGAAAATGACGCAGCGCCAGACCTTACGGCCCTTTCCGATCGCGGCCTTGCCGCGATACCCGAAAATGACATCTTCACCGATCAGATCGTGAAGAGGTTTCAGGTCATACACTTCGCTGACGTATACGACGTCATCGACCTGCGCCAGTGCCATTTTGACGACGGCCCCATCCCTCTCGACTTCGACGATCTCTCGGCCGTCTTCTTTAACCGGGTCGCCGGAACCGCGAACGAATAATTTCGTCGGCGCTTTGATCTGCACCATAAAATCTTTTTTCGTTCGCACTTCCCCAGTGCGTTCGTCGACGCCCTCTCGCGTTTCGACGCCCAAAACTTTGCCGCCGATCATCGTCCCTTTGACGGGCCTGAGCCAAAGTTTGTCGTCGCCAAGACTGACAACTTCAAGCCCGTGCGCGTCTGCGAGTTTGACGAGCGCTTTCGAGTCCGTCTCCCCCTGGATCGCGTTTACGATCGCGGCCATCGACGCGCCGTGAGCTGGTGTCGTCAGCGCTTTTTCGTCGACCGGGGCCCCGGGGGGAACCGGCGCTTCGCCGTTTTTAGGATCTATTTCTGCTTTTCGTGTTCTTGCCATTAGTATCGTCCTCTTTTTGAGTGGTCCTGTGTTGCGCGGGCCCGGCCGTGCAAAGTTTATTATTCTCGTGCGCTTCGGGCAGCGCAATCCAGTCAGCTTGATAATCTTCTTCGAATTCGTCGCCCGGAAAACGCATAGCGCGTAAGGCGGACGGAATATGTCTTAGACCGATTTTCACAGTGAATCCGGCACCCATAGCCGTGCCTCGGCTTCGACTTGCGCCGTTTCCATGGTCGCAAACATGTCGCCAATTCTTTCGCCGTCGAAGTCCAAAACGAAGAAACGCTTTCCGTGGATATACCGTGGCGCGATCGTGATTTTCTTGTCGTCGGCGTAGGTGACACAACCCGCGCACGTTTCCTCCCACCTCACGACTCGACGGGGCCCCCCCGCGTCCGCGTCCTGTTGCGCCCGCCCGTTGGTCGGTGGCCCTTCGAGCGCCCTGCGTTCGAGATTGACAACAATCCTAAGCGCCGTCTTGAGACACGTCGCGACTTCAGGCCCCGGCGTGCCGGGGTGCTGCGCTCTCTCAAGCAAGCCGCGGAGCTTTTTCCATTTAGCCGCGCTCATTCCGCGGCTTCCGCGTAGTGACTCCACTCGTATTGCGCTAGGGCGGGGTCTAAACCCGCTTTGCGCAACTTGCGTAAGCAGCCCTTGCAGATGCGGGCCACGAATTTTGTTTCGTTGCCGAAGCGTCCGGGCGTTTTGTGCGTGGCTTCAAAAAATTCAATCTGTGCTCTGTCGAGTTCGAAAAGGTGACACTTTGCTGTAGCGCCACAACTTCGACATGTTTCCACCCCGTCGTGAGACGGAAAAGTTATCGGAATTTGAGCGCTCATAGCGACACCCCGGCGACATCGAACCAACCCGTCAAGAAACCGTCGTGCGAGTCGTACCATTTGACCCTAACCATCGGCGTTCTATTCTCCCGTTGGCGGATTTCGATGACTTCAGCGCCCTCGTGGTTAAGCGCGGTGACAAAGACCCGATCGCCTATCTTAATCGTCATCGTTCTTTCCTCCCAAGCGATCGAAATGGCTTTGTTCCATCACAATAATGTCGCCGCAAACGGTGCCGTCGTGTTCGTCTGCGAGCGCTGGCAGTAGCTCGGTTGCTGTTTTGTTGGGACGCATCGCCGACGCGTCGTAGATAACGACGAAGCGTCCGCCGTCGGTTGCTCCCATGATTTCAAAGTCGGGGTCGTCGTTTGCCAAGATCATGTTCAGGTCGCGGCGGTGTTTCACGCTCACTTCGTATTCATCGCCGTTTCGGCGGATAACTCTCGCCATCATGCCGTGCCTCGCAAGCTGACTTGCATCCCGGGGCGCGCCAAAAATTGCGCGAGCATCGACGTTAATAGTGTCTCTAACATGCGTTGGTTTTCTGACGACCATCGCTGGTCGCCGACGGAGTGGGGTTGCGACCAGTAGGCCGCGGCTTCGGAAAAAGCCCGCACGTCGCCCGATGTTTCGAGCACGATACACGTCGAGGAATTTTCCAAAAGTGGAAGGTCTAGCCGCGCTTTAAGCGTTGCTAAAAAATCTGACGCTATCGGCGTCCGTATTGTCTGCATTTTGAATCTCCTATTTCCCGGCTCAACGGCCGACTTGAGGTTTATGACGAATGTCCTAGCACGGAGCGCGGGGGCCGTAAAGGCTAAATAAAAAAGGGGCCCCCGACCGGTGGCAGCGGCAAGAGGCCCCGAGGTGGGCAGAGGCGATCCCACGGCATTTGTGCACACCGACGGCCGTGCGTCAAGGTATGGGCGCGACCCGGTCGGGGTCTAGGGACCACGCCCGAAGGACGGCGACGTGCTCGGCGCTCATCTCTCGCCGCAAGGACAGCGCTCGGGCCGCGTGCAACGCGCTACCGGCCCAGGCGCTAGACGTGTAATGGTGTCCGTAAACGGAATCGGCCCACGGACTCGCCGGAAAGCGGGCCGCTTGGTCCCTCATCCACTGCGGGAGGCCGTCGAGTTCACCGAGGACAAAATTCTGTGTGTAGAAGGGCACCCAATTCCTCAAACTCTCAAGCGGTTTTTTGAACTGCTCCCAGTCGACAGCCCCGGCGTCGATCTCGCCCAGATACGCCAAAAAGAGCGCCTTGCGCCAGCACTTGACGCACCGCCCGCACGGCCTCTGTTGAGACCCCAGGCACCAGACAAGTTTGTCCAGAGGGGTTTGAGTTAGCGCAAGACGCAAAGTGCTTATCTCGGTGTAGCCGCCCACAGGGTCGATGAGCGGCAAACCGGCCGCAGCGAAAAGGCGGTCTAGCTTGTCGAGCTTTGCGTCGACAAACGTGGACCGCTCGACGAACTCGTACCCGTGCTGCATGTAGGTCGTGGCCATTGTACCCCCGAAGGCGATGGCGTTGACGCCGTTTGCTTGCGCTGCGAGTACGGCACTGACCGAAATCTCGGGGTAGGTGGACGCGTATGTATCGCCCGGGTGCTTGTTTCGGTGCGTCGAGCTAGCAAGCAGATGCTCGTGGCCCGTGCTTGCCATGATGTCCTTAAGGGTCTCGACCCGCCCCATCCGTCGCCTGAGCGGACAAAGACAGTGCACTAAGAAGGCGTCAGGGATTATGGCGGTACATGCGACCGAGTCGGCTCCCCCGGTGAAACATATCGCCGCGCGGTATCCTTCATCGTAAGGCGCGACGCCCGGGTCTTCGTTCGCAACCTGTATTGCGGGCACAGGCACGGAAGGCACCAGGGGGCCAAAACTTTCCCCGCCTACCCCAAACATGACGCCCCCTTTAAGCTCGCGAACGGCTTGGGCGAACTTAGCCGAGACCGGGAAGGGAAAAGTGACGGAATGACTCTTGACGAACGGCAAAAAGTGAAGCAAGCACGCGAGCGCGATGTGATCGTTGTGGATCTTCCCCCCGAGAACATTCGAGTGCACGACGGCCGCAGAGTCGATCAGGCCGAGCGTCCGCCCCTTCCATCCGTATTGCTGCGCGCGGAGTGCGTCGCCCTCTTCGTGGTGAGCGCGCAAAACGAGACGCCGCGAGCCTCGTGGCGTGCATCGGCATGGTTCCCAGGCGGTGATCTCCGCGCTAAACCGCACCCCGCACAACCTCCTTTAGCGCCATGCTCATCACCGGTTCGGCGTAACGCACGCACTGGCTCTGAGCGCGAAGCACAGCACTACCGCTCAATGCCGCCCAACACGACGCGTCGGCGTCGATCGCTGCGACGCTCGCTGCGAGCCCGTCGACGGTCTCGAAAAGCACCCCACCCGAATCGCCGAGATAGTAATCAAGGCTTTGGGGAGACGAACGGTAAAGCGTCACGGTCCCGCACGCAGCCGCTTCAACCGGAACCATGGCAAAGGTCTCGTGCACAGAAAGTGATACGAAATAGCGAAAGGTCCCGAGCGTCCGGACAAAGCCCCCGGAATGGTCAGCGGGAAGAACGTCCAACCCCTCGGGACGCTCAAGCCCATCCTTCGGGTACTGCTCGTAGACGCTCACGCGAGCGCCGCCCAAGGCTTCGCGCAGGGCCCCGACGGTTCGGGAAAAAGAAAATCCTCCCGTCAGCCTTCCGCGCGTCGCCTTTTGCCAATCGCCCAAAAGCGCACCGCTACGATCTGCGAAGGCGGGGCCGGGATACACGTCGTTTCGTATCGTCTTGGGCAGCACTACAAGGCGATCGGCGACCGTCGCCAAGCGCGGGTCGCGGAGCGCTGCGGGAGTAAAAACAACGCCCTTCACGGCTCGCGGCTTGTTCGCGAAAAAACTCGTGATATCCGCACAGGTATCGTCCCGGCCGTCGTAGTGGCTGTTATGCAGAACGGGAACCCCGCGGGCCGAGAGTTCCGTGTAGACCCCGCCGTCCCGGGAACCCAGAGAGCCCCCGTAAATCCAGACGACGTCGTAGTTTTCGTCGAGACGTGAGCGGGGCGGATCGCTCTCTTGGGGCTGCTCGATGACGGTCCACCCCCACGAGCGAAGGCCGTCGGCGATCATGGTGTTCGACCGCACTATTCCGCCAGCCCGCGACCTCGCTCCCCGACTCGTGCGCCTGACCAAAAGGAGTTTCACAAGACGCCCTCGTCAATAAAGTCGACAGCGTTGTTAGGCGAAAGCTCACGAGCTTGCGGATTCATCAATGATGGCGTCTCCTGCCAGGTGATAAGAGAAGGACGACACGCGTACATTTTTTGCCCGGAGCCGTGGAGCTTGAGCGAGACTTGTTGGCCAACGCCCGACCCAAGCGTGGGGTCAGCGTCCCACCCCCGTTTGATAGGATCGAGAACGCCCACAAAATTGAGATAACGCCACGACGCGAAAAAAGTGTTGTCACACCAAGCCGTCTCGCGCACGCCCGGTCGGTAGTCCCGCGGCAGGACGCCCGTCCAGCACGCAGAGTCAGCGCGCCCTGACAAGGTCGCGAGCGACAAGGTCGCGCGCCTGTGGTCGGTTATAGAACCCCACCGCTCGAATAGTCGGCCGAAAAAGTCGCGACACAAGACCATATCGTCTTGCAAAAAGAGAACATGAGTCGCGCGCGTAGAGCGGGCCCACGCGTGCGACATGTTAACCGTGCGCCAAAAGCCGCGCTTGCCCAACCGCGTCGGGGTGCGGAGATAAAAACACCCGTTTTCCCGAGCCAGCTCCGCAGCGTAATCGTGAGAGGGGTCCGAGTCGTCAACGATCGCGATGTCCACCCACGCGCCACACCCGAGACGCCCGTCAAGGCACGACTTGTCGCGCTCCCGGTCCAGGTCTAAAAGCAGACTACGCAACGCATCAGGCCGGTTGCAAGTGTTCACGACGACGGCGACTCGTGCACTCCGGCACGTCAGACGCGTCGCCGCGGCGCGCTCCCACGGACCCGCGTCTTTGAGCACCCGGGTCTGAGCATCGCCGGTATCCATCGCCCCACCCTTCGCTTTGGACGATACCTCATAGATCGAGGGCCCGTCGGGAGAGAGAGGCACCAACCAGTCGGCGGGATGAGCCAACACAACGCGAGGAACGCCCACCGCCTGGGCGTGAGCCGCAAGAAAGGCGTCGGCCCCGTTGGGCACGGGGAAGATTTCACCCCGGCCAGAAGGAAGATGGTCGTCTTCGAATCTAAGCGCACTTGCCCCGTACCCTCTGGCAGATTTCGAAATTCCCATCACCCCAGTGCCAAGCACGTCGGCCGGAGAGTCTACGTCCAGCCCGACCGCAAAGTGAAAAACCGATCGCTGGCGATAGTAAGGACCGACAAAGTCGCGGGGTAAGACTGCGCCGTGGAACCCCACGAGAGCGCCGGGGTTTCGTAGCGAGCCTTGCACTAACGAGGTGACGTAGTCGAGCGGGTACACGATGTCGTCATCGCACGCGCAATAAAAATGCTTCGCCGCTTCGCGTATGAAGTGGAATTTTCCGGCGTCGCCTTTATCGCCGTGGTCTTGGCTGCGCGCTACCTTTATCCCCGGAGAATCGAGAAACGGCGGCACAGAATCGAAGCCGTTGAGGTAAACGCCAATCCACGCAACTTGGCCGCGCAAGCTGTCCACCGCTCGGCGCAGAGAGTCGACCCGACCGGGGATGGTCGCCATGGCGGCGACAGCCGTATGCGAGCTTGCTACCCAGTCGTAACACCCCACGCCCGTCGACTTTGAGACAAAACTCGAAGTCGTCGACGCGCTTCGGTTTCCCGGCGATTCGATTGGGTGCATCTGGCTCGGCTCACCCGTGTGAAGCACAAGACCCTCTTTGACTCGGTAAAGCCCAAGGCCCGCAGCGATGGCGGCGCGAGACCACGCGCAGGGTACGCCACTGCTCGTCGGTGTCTCGTGCCCAGGCGGGTGAAAGCCGCATATTTCGAATAGCGCACGAGATGCGAAAAAACCGGCGAGGTCGAACCAACCCACGCGGTCGATGTGCTCCATGTGTATGTACGGGAAGTCTGTCCATCGCGCCCGACCACCCACGAGCGCGTCGACGTGCAGGTTGATGACGCCTAGCCGCGGGTCGTCGACGTGCTCGCGCTCTTTTTGAACACGATCCCAAAACCCGGGGCAGATTTCGACGTCGTCTTGAAGGAACAGGAAAAAGTCGTCATCGCTATCGAGAGTGCGACCGAGCGCCGCCACAAGCTCCGCATACCGGGCCCGGCCGTGGTGTGTGGGGGCTCGCTCGTACTCCCACCCGCGAAGACCCAAGAGAGCCTTGCACCGCGAGTAGTCGTAGTCGGCCCCCGAGCAGTCATCGAGCACCCGCACCGAAAAGACGCCGTCATGGGCGTCGTCCTCCCGGGCGAGCTGCGAGAGTAAAGCAAACAGACTGCGGGGACGGTTCCGCGTAGTTATCAGGACGGGCGTGGGCGCTTCCATCACGCCTTCTTGTTCTTCGTCTTCGCTTTCGCTTTCGTCTTCGCTTTCGTCTTCCGCCTGGGCGCTGCGGCCTTAAGAGTTACGTCATTTGGGTTTTCGTTATCGTCAAGAATATCAATAAGTTTGTCGGGCTTTTTCGTCTGGACGGGTTCCTTCAGCTCGGGCTCTGCCGACTCTGGCTCTAGGGCCTCGACTTCCACCGGGGCCGGGGCCTCAAGGCTTTCGGCCGGTTTTTCGTCCGTCGCCACAACAGCGTCGACGACGCCAATGCTACACTCGCCCTGGGCGTCGAGTAGTGGCGGGGAAAGGGCCACGACGTCAGCGGATGGGTCCAGATCGGCGGCGGACACTGACGGCGCACGGCGGGGGGAAAGACGATAGGCGCTGGCGACCGCCTCCGCGCCCGCCTCTGCAAACTCGGCGAGCCCTTCCACAGTCATCAGACCGTTAGCTAGAAAAGACGGCGTGTCCAACACCATCAAGACGACGGTTGACTCTCCGTCGAACAGCATTACGGAAGTTTGACGGCCCGGTGTGCTTTTAGACTCGCCGATGACACGTTTAACCTCACGGATCACGGTCTTAAACTTCGCCAAGTTTGCAATTTTTTGCGCTGGCGTTTTGGCTGTGGCGCGTTCGCCGTTTTTGTTTGGTGCGGGCGTCGTTTCGATCATTTGTATTCTCCCGGCTCACGGTGAGCCATCGTTAGTGGGTTAGGATGTGCGTGAATTGGGGCGCTGGTCCGAAGATTACGCGATACCCATCGACCCCAAGCGGGTCGTAAGCGCAATCGGCAAAGTCGCCGGTCACGCGGTCAGTGATTTGGATTTGGACGCATTCGACAGATAGGTAGTCGCTGTCTCCCTCTCTGAGGATCGCCTCTGCTCTCAAGTGTGCGAGGTGCTTAGGCATCAAGCACACCGTCGCGATCCCCGTCATGTCGACAGCGCTCGAAAAGATGATTTCATGTTTTCCCCTTGCTGTTCTCTTTACCTCCCGCACGAGCAGATCGCTTTGTGCGTCGATCAGGCGTTGGATCATGTCTTTCATTTTTTGTCTCCGTCGGCGTCGTCGACTCAATAGGCGCGGTCTGCGCGCTGGCTTGGTCTCCGGCCGTCAATAGCATAGCGCCCAGACCCTTCATTTCGTCCGGGCTCAATGTCTGTGCGATCCCTCCAATAAGGCCGAGCTTTTGCTCATCGTCCATCGTCTTGACGAGGTTGATGAGATCGGGCGCGCTTCCGTTCACGCCGCCCCCGACGAGTTGTTGGAGCGCTTGCATAAGCACCGGCATCGCCGCGGGTAGATATTTCTCGGCCACTTCCCAGACGAGGGCCTTGGATTCGTTTTCGCCTTTTTCGTCTTCGACTTCCCGTAATAACGCTTCGTGTTGTACCGAGACGCGCTCAAGCATTAACTGTTCTCGCGCTTCCATGACAGCACCCGCGCTTTGGCGATGCTTGGTTAGTTCGTCCGACTGAAGCTCGACGAATTTGAGCATTTGCCTGAAGAATCCCTCTTGCGCAGCGGAGTGCGTTTTTTGCGTGTTTTCGAGGTGACGCATTAGCTGCGTCGTGATCCCGGCCTGGGTGGGTGGCTCAGACTGCTCGCCGTCCTCGGCGTCAGACTTTGGCCTAACTTTGAACGGGAGCGACGCGATTCCATTTTCTGGATCGCTGTCGCGATAAGCGATCAGCGCGTAGTGCTGCACCAACGGAAACACGTCCGCGTCGCCTTGCGCCTGAAAAAGAATGTCTTTGGCCATCCGTGACGGCGGGTTGTCTTCTTCGGGGACGTAGGCGTCGAGCTGACGGCCGAGGGCCCCGCCGGGCTTCGAATGAAAAAGACAAAAGGACCGAACTCGGTCGTCGTCCGGGGCCTTTGCGAGCTGCGCCGTAAGAAATTGCTCAAGCCGCTTGATCTGCGTCGCCATCGTTTCACCCCTCGCCGACGGGCCACAAGCGCACGTTCGGCCTGTCCCTTCTAGCATTTAGGTCGGCGGGGTCAAAGTGGATGATCAAAGAATCGTGGCGGGGGCTCGAAGCCCCCACCCCTGGGGGAGCGACGAAAGCCACGCGACCGCGCGGGACGTACACTGTACCCCGCACAGCCCAGTCGTGAAACCACGCGGAGCCTAGCTGCGAGGGCACTATAAGCACCGACTCGACGCCATCGTCTTTCGCCGCAGCATAGGCTTTACGGACCCAATGGCCGAGGGGCGGGGCCCCCGAATAGGGCGGGTTACAGAACACGCGCCCGGCCCACTCGTGGCGGTAGGGCGCGGCGCGCGAGTTAAACCGCTTAACCTTCGTGTTCTTTCCGTTCGCGCACGCATCGAGGCTGAAGGCCCCGAAATGGGCTCTCAACTCGTCAAAAAGGTCCGGGGGCGTGCTCCATTCATTCCGCAGGTCCGCCACACTCAGGCCAGCGTAGGGGCACTTGCGCTCCCTGCCCGTCCTGGGGTAATGGTCAAGCATGACAGACATCGCCCGAGAACTTTTCATCACAGCAATCACGACACTCACCGCCCAACGTGGGCTTATGCCCATCACCCGGCCCGACCCCGGCACGCTCGCGGATTTCGCGAAGGGTGCTTTGGCGTGCGAGGCTGCGTTTAACCGCGCTAAAAAGCGCTTGGAGACCCCGCTTGACGAGCGAGACGACGGGCCGACGGCGGCGCTCCCCGGTTTTGACGACGTGCCCGATAACGGCACTTCCCCTGAAGGGGGTGGCGTCCTTGGTGCACCGCAAGTGGCCAAAGGCCCGTATTAATTCCATACCTTTGCAGATCACGCCTAGCGCTAAAAATCAAGGGGAGGGGCGACGCCAATCCCGAATCTTATCGCGGGTTTGTTTCTCGGCAATCGACGGCCCCATAGAACCCATACACGGGAGAAGACGTGCGGTCAAATGGCGCATAGCGTGATAGCGCGCGTACCCTGTGAGCAGTGCAACACTGCCGTGTCCGTGGGTTACGACACCACCAGCCGTAGCGTGTCATTCGCGCACGACCCGCCGCACTGTCATCACGCTTTTTGCCTGTTAGGCTCGTGGGACGACGAAGAGTGCGGCCCTGCACACCTCGCCGCGGTCGCGGAGTTGATCATCGGATGGGACGTTATGGCGTTCGTCATCGCGGAACCGGACGCCGAGGGCCTCTAAGATAAAGCGTGGTCGAGCGGTTTCATGCGATGGCCAAACCGACTCTTAATCTCTGGCTCTTTCCCGCCGATCCACGACCGCATCGTGACGACCACAGGCAATTCGAGAGACCCCTTTTTGTTTTTCTCGATAAACTCTTCAATGCGGGCACCGACGCGCTCGCTCGACCGTTCGTGATAAAGAGAGCACTTGCGGTGGTGGGGCACCGTATGGGAGATCGTCGACTCGTTAAAGGTGACTTCGCCGCGCCCGCAAAACGGGCAGGGCCTAAGCGTGATTTCCATGCGCCCACTTGATCACACTAGCGCGCAGTGCGCAAGGTTTCGGCCCCCACGGTTTGCGCTCAAGCCCTATCCGTGCAAAGAAAGCCGCCGTGAAATCGGGGGCACAATGGCGATGGTGGCGCTTCATGAAAAGCGCGCGCTACTACGATATTTATCTCGGACACTCTCACCTTTTCGGTGGGCGGTACTGGTGGAGGACAAAGAGGCCCCCACAGTGTAAGGTAGGAGAGTGAAACAAAAAAGAAAGGCACCACGCAAAAGAAAGCCCAGAGTCCGGACTCAAAAGGGTCTCCGGTCTGAGCGACCGGACATGAGCTACGATAGCGGGTCGGGGCCATATC